>Ga0213825_1001011_pt1 | contig 20142 bp, 18 predicted proteins | sample MC6MC0900MG_FD_179896 | JGI IMG/M metagenome (GOLD analysis project Ga0213825, IMG submission 179896) | Enriched soil aggregate microbial communities from Iowa State University, Ames, United States - MC6-MC0900-MG | ecosystem: Environmental > Terrestrial > Soil > Unclassified | place: USA: Iowa... | reverse complement strand
AGGACGTCTACAAGTCGTATTTAGTGATGACTTGTAGACGTTTTTTGCTGTCATCCTATACGATAAATGCCCCAATAGATAGCAAGAGACCGATTATGCCAAGGTGTAATCGATTTAGAAAAATGAAACACATTCTATGAAACTAGAAGGTGTTAAGGATGAAATCATCATTCAAACGTTATGTAATCGGTAAACCATTGAGATCCGATGCATTAGGAGAACAAAAGCTTAGTAAAACAAAGGCGCTAGCCATATTATCTTCTGATGCACTGTCATCAGTAGCATACGGTCCAGAGCAAATTTTAATTGTGCTGATGACTGTCAGTACGGTTGCTTTTTGGTATTCGTTACCGATTGCGGCAGGGGTAGTAGTGCTACTAATAGCACTTACTTTATCGTATCGCCAAGTGATTTTCGCCTATCCACATGGTGGTGGGGCATATGTAGTATCCCGCGAAAATTTAGGGGTCAATGCAGGTCTTGTAGCGGGTGGTTCATTACTCGTTGATTATATTTTAACGGTTGCAGTAAGTGTTTCAGCTGGGACCGATGCGATTACATCAGCATTCCCAAGTTTGCATGCTTATAATGTACCGATTGCAGTATTTTTTGTTATTTGCTTAACAATTTTAAATTTACGTGGGGTTACTGAATCAGCATCTATTTTAGCTTACCCAGTCTATTTATTTGTTGTTGTCATGGTAGTACTTATTGGCGTTGGATTGTATAACGTAGCAACAGGGCAAGTGCCAGCTGATTTACATTCTAAAATCGGTACACCTGTAGCAGGCATTAGTTTGTTTTTATTATTAAAAGCATTTGCTTCAGGAAGCTCGGCTTTAACGGGTGTTGAAGCAATATCCAATGCAATTCCGAATTTTAAAAGCCCTGCACCGGTAAATGCAGCGAAAACACTTTTAGCAATGGGGAGCATTTTAGCAGTGCTATTTATTGGTATTGTTGGCTTAGCTTATTTTTACGGTGTAGCGCCAAATGCGCAAGCTACGGTTGTTTCGCAAATTGCTGAAGCAAGTGTTGGACGTCATTTCTTTTACTATATTGTGCAAGGAACGACAGCCATGATTTTAGTGCTAGCTGCAAATACAGGTTATTCAGCCTTTCCTTTATTAGCTGTTAATTTATCGAAAGACGGCTTTATTCCAAGAATATTTCAAATTCGCGGTGATCGTCTTGGCTATTCAAATGGTATTATGATGCTCGGGTTAGCAGCAATCGTGCTTATTATTTTGTTTGATGGCACAACAGAGCATTTAATTCCGCTCTATGCAGTAGGTGTCTTTATTCCATTTACATTAGCGCAATCTGGTATGATGCGAAAATGGTGGCGTGAAAAGCCTAATGGTTGGGTGATGAAATTTGTTATTAATACAATTGGGGCTACAATTTCTTTTGTCGTTGCGATGATGTTTTTTGTTACTAAACTTCCGCAAGTATGGCCGGTATTTATCTTTTTACCGCTTATTATTTTGATGTTTCATCGCATTAAGCATCATTACAATGCAGTTGGGGAGCAATTACGACTTAATGGGGAAACATTACCGAACGTTGAAGGCAATGTCTTTATCGTGCCAGTAGCGGGTATTACAAAAGTGGTAGAAAATTCATTGCATTATGTGAAGTCTTTGCATGTAGAGAAAGTGGTAGCTTTTTATGTAGCATTCGATCAAGCGGATGCAAAAGCCTTTGAAGAAAAATGGAAAGCTTGGCAACCAGATGTACGGCTTGTTACTTACTATTCGCCATATCGTAGTATTACACATCCTTTGAAAAAATTTATCGATAAAGTAGAACACCAATATACGAAAATGGGTTATCAAGTAACAGTAGTGATTCCACAATTTTTACCGAAAAAAGGGTGGCATCATATGCTACACAATCAATCCAGTCTATTAATTCGAACATCGCTGTTATTTCACAAAAATGTCGTCATTATGACAGTACCTTTCCATTTATCAAAATAATGACTAGCAAGCTCGAAAATAGTCTGATATAATCAGAACATAAATTGTAAAACACGAACGTTTACGGCGAAATAATACGTAAATACCATTAAATTCCGAAAATTTAAACTTTCTTTAGCGGTAGATTTAACCTTCTGCCGAATGAAGAGAACTATTAGCTTAATACTATTTCACTCATATAATAGCGAGAATATGGCTCGTAAGTTTCTACCGATTTACCGTAAATGAATCGACTATGGGTAGCATTGTTTTAGAAATATCATACTATGTATGTTTTTCTAATAGTTTCGACGTTTTTGCGCTGAATGCCTTGCTCCACTCGTAGATGAATGGAATCAATGTATTTAGCGCTTTTTTTATTATTATTAAGAAAGAAGGAAAAACAGCAATGAAGTTATTACACGACAAAATTAAGCAGGAAGGTAAAGTATTATCTTCTTCTGTATTAAAAGTAGACTCTTTTTTAAACCACCAAATTGATCCACAACTTATGAAAGAGATTGGGCATGAATTTGCAAATCGTTTCTCTGATGACGTTATTACGAAAGTTTTAACAATCGAGTCTTCAGGTATTGCGCCATCTGTCTTTTTAGGACTTGAAATTGGTGCACCAGTCGTATTTGCACGTAAACGCAAATCTTTAACATTATCAGATAATCTGTATTCTTCAAAAGTACATTCTTTCACAAAAAATGAAACAAATGAAATTTCTGTATCATGTAATTTCTTAAATAAAGATGACAGCATTCTAATTATTGACGATTTCTTAGCAAATGGTGAAGCGGTAAAAGGTTTACTTGATATTGCAGCACAAGCAGGGGCACATGTCGTTGGTGTTGGTATCGTCATTGAAAAAGGCTTTCAAGATGGCGGAAAATTATTACGTGAACAAGGTGTACGTGTAGAATCATTAGCCATTGTGGATTCTTTAGAAGATGGTAAAGTAACGTTTGCCTCGGAGGATCGTGCATAATGAATGCCTTTAAGTCAACAACGCTAGCAATTCAACATTTACTTGCGATGTACGCAGGTGCTATTTTAGTACCGCTTATTATCGGAGATGCTCTAGGTTTTGATTCAAAGCAAATGACTTATTTAGTAGCGATTGACATTATGATGTGTGGGATTGCTACACTACTTCAAGTGTATTCAGGCAGATTTATCGGTATTGGTTTACCGGTAGTTCTAGGTTGTACCTTTACGGCGGTTAGCCCAATTATTCTAATTGGGACAAACCCTGAACAAGGCATTACAGATATTTATGGTTCTATCATAGCTTCAGGATTAATTGTCATGGTCATCGCGGGCTTCTTTGGTAAGCTTGTGAAATTTTTCCCTCCTGTTGTAACCGGTTCGGTAGTATCAATTATTGGTATTTCGTTATTACCAGTAGCATTGAACAATATGGCGGGTGGACAAGGTGCTGAGGATTTCGCATCAGGTTCGAATGTTGCTTTAGCGTTTATTACATTAGTAATTATTTTAGTTGTCTATCGTTTCACAACAGGCTTTGCTCGTGCAATTTCCATTTTAATTGGTTTAGTTGCAGGGACAGTGTTAGGCGCATTTATGGGGAAAGTAGATTTCGCGCCTGTATCAGAAGCGGGTGCTTTCCATATGGTGCAACCATTCTATTTTGGGGTACCAACATTTGATGCATCAGCGATTTTGACAATGACGCTTGTAGCGATGGTTTCTTTAGTAGAATCTTCAGGTGTCTATTTTGCACTGAGTGATATATGTAATAAAAAACTAGATTCAAAAGATTTAGCTCGTGGTTATCGTTCAGAAGGTCTGGCTTCTGTTATCGGAGGTATTTTCAATGCCTTCCCATATACAACATTCTCTCAAAACGTAGGACTAACGCGTATGTCAGGCGTCAAAGATCGCAAAGTCATTTACCTAACAGGTGCCTTCCTTGTAGCACTTGGTTTCCTACCAAAAATCGCAGCGTTAACAACAATTATTCCAACACCAGTACTTGGTGCGGCAATGTTAGCGATGTTCGGTATGGTGATTACGCAAGGTATGGGGATGCTTGTACCTGTTATGAATGAATCAGCAGAAAACGCGATGATTGCAGCGATTGCAGTTGGTCTTGGTGTCGGTGTATCAGTTGTTCCAGATATTTTCGCATCATTACCACCAGGAATTGCGATTTTAACTTCTAATGGTATCGTCTGTGGTTCTGTAACAGCGATTATCTTAAATATTTTATTCAACATGATTGGGCCAAAGCATAAAAATGACCCAATGCATGGGGAAGCTTAAAAATTTAATAACGTTCATCTAAATACCCCACATATTTTGATGAAAAGAACGTTGTCACCTACTTTTATCTATTGATTTAGATTTAAGGAGGTGGCATTTTTTTATGCGGAAAAAGGGGTACCTATTGAGGAATGATACAAATGATGATACTGAATCACTTACTCTACAGCAGGCTTATGACTATTTTTATTCGGCTAAAAAGGCTGAAAATATTCGAGAAAAAACACTAGTCACGTATATAGAACATTATCGCTTTTTCACAAATTGGTTAGAGATTACTGATTATAACTTGAAAAGTGTTTATGACTTATCGGGAGAAATTGTACGGGTCTATATTAACTATATGCGAGAAGAACATTACAATTTCAAAACAGGAAAAAGGGGACTGTCTATTCAAACTATCAACGCTAGAATAAGGTTTCTAAAAACTTGGTATTCCTTTCTAAAAAAAGAGAACTTAATAAAAGACAATATTATGCTTACAGTTAATTACTTAAAAGTAGATGAAAAGAAAGTGACGCTATTAACTAAGGATGAAATGCAAAGGTTATTTGAAATACCTGATCAAAAATATTATCCGCAGTGGCGTGATTTTGTGTTGTTTCATGTACTCTACGATAGTTCATTGCGAATTTCCGAAGCGGTCAATCTTGATGTAATGGATATAGACTTAATGAGGAAACAGATTATCCTTCCAGCAGATAAGGCGAAGGACAGAAGATATAGGACAATTCCAATATCAAATAGAACTGTACAGCTACTAATTAAATTGATTGATGAAAATAAGAAAGTGTTTAAGGATGCGGAAGCTGTTTTCCTAAATTGGTACGGTGAAAGAATGGCGGTAGATACCTTTAGAAGGAACTTAAAACGTTATCTTAAAAAGGCTGGAATCCATAAGGAATACAGTTGTCATGATTTCAGAAGACAAGCTATTACAGACATGCTTAAGAATGGTGCTTCAGTATTTATGGTACAAGCAATAGCTGGTCATTCACAAATAAGCACTACGAAAAAATACGTTCACTTTGATGATGAAACAATAAAAAAACAGCATGATTTGTATAGTCCACTTAATCAAATGGTCTACAAAAGACGTAGATGATGTATTTAAGACAAATAAAAAAGAGAGTGCTAAGAACACCCTCTTGAAGAAATGCACTATATGTTTGGCGACATAATAGTGCGAAACCCATAAAAAATCGACCAACAATCGATAACTGAATATGAGTTACATTGCCTTCATTTTACTTCAAAAAAAGCTAAAGTGCAAAGGTCTACTTTCCTATTGTCTTTTTTAGGAAAAACTCTTTCGAGGTTGCCCACTAACTCGAATCAAAACAAAACTGGAAAGGTTATGACTTAGCCGCCGCATTAAATAAGTCTAGGATGCTAATAAGCGAGTTCCTTGTTTCTCGTAGTGTCTGAATGGTGTTAGCGACCATAACAGCTAGGTGTGGAAGGTCTGAATGATTACGGTCATGCAGAATACACGATACATTGTAATTGTTGCCGAGTTCCTCATAACAGTAGGATAGGCATTTACGATACATACAAGAGGTGTGTAGACGGATTACAAGACGTTTCGGGGGCAGAAGTAGAAACTACGTGTATTGATTCGGGAGAGTCTCATTTAAACAAGGGCGTACATACTGGATACCTCAAATGACGGATTCATGAAGTATAAGCGAATGTCTGTCTATGTCATTGATTCTATTTTTAGTTTCAGTGATATAGGCAGTCATTTTCAGCACCACCTGTTGTCCTCAATTCTGGCTTCATGGTGGGAGGGAAATCAAGGTTTGTCAATAAAATAGTAAGGGAGATAAAAATAATGTCGGATGAAACTAGAATTATTCGCTATTTATTAGGGGAGGTAGTGCGAGAATATCAAGGTAAGTTAAAACTTGAAATTGCATTAAGTGTATTTGGTATAGAACCTAAATTATCCGATAATCCAAAAAGAATTTTAAAGTATGTACTAGATGGTGGTGGAGAATTTAGATTACCAGAAATAAATGAATCGGTTGAAGAGTATTTAAATGCTGCATGGTGTCAAATCCAACAGATTTATACTATTCCTGATAAAGATAGTTAAGCTTTGTTTGTCCTTAGATTGAAGTTAAAAGTGGAAACTATTATTAAAGATGCTAATTAGGGTCTTCAACTAGAGAGGTGAATTAAATTGGAAAACGAAATGAAAATGATTTTGGAAATGCTACAAGAAATGAAAATTGAAATGAACCAACGCTTTGATAAAATGGAACAGCGTCTTGATAAAGTTGAAGAACGCCTTGAATCAGTCGAAAACAAACATAATGGCATTGGTCAACAATTTGAAGAAACTGAAAAAGCTATACAGTCACAAGCAAGAATACAACGAGAATTTGAAAATGCAGTTCAAAGAACACAAGATTTCTTTAAGGTCACTTTAATGGACATGAAGCAAGAAATACTTACATTGAAGATGGAACAAGTATCACACAAAGATCTGCATGAATCTGTAAGATATCTTACACATAAATTACAGGAAGTGGATATGGAACTTCACGCCACACGAAAAAGGTAGTAAGGAACCAGCTAAAGAAGTAGCAAAGGTTGTTGGCATTGGTGAAACAATTAAACTTGGTGACGTTGAATTTACAGTGAATGAAATCACTACTACAAAGAATGTTGTTGGGGAATTTGGAAGCAACGCACAGGGTACATACCTTCTGCTAACGTGACAGTAACTAAAAAGGGGAATGAAGCAATTACAACTGATACTTCTTTCTAAAGAAACAAGAAAATAGTTTATTTTAAAGTCGTTCGGATAATTGGACGGCTTTTTTATTTTATATGTCCTATTTTTGATGATGTCTGCAAGTACTTCTATGTAGGGTGTATTTTTTACCCTAATAATTATAAAAGGAAGGTAGATTTAATATGCAAAAAAATTTAACACTGCAACATGAAAGGGTTATTGATTTAGCTAAAGGTGAGGTGCATGGAGAATCCTACATTAAAGTAAATGCGAATGTTTTAAACAATGGTCTAATCGCAAAGATTGGGGTACATGAGTTTGCTACACTTATGGCACTCATTTCATACGTCAATGAGAAAGGAGAATGCTGCCCAACACAACGGCAATTAGCTGAACGAATTGGTGTCCATAGAAAAACAGTTAGTAGGTATATAAATAATTTACTTTCTGTAAAAATTAACGACAAGCCAATCGTAACTAGAACAACAACTATAGTAGAAAGAGAAGGTTGGACTAAAAGTTGGTATCAAATTCATTTATGATAAAAGGTTTTTAATACGATGTCCTTTTCCGTGTGAATAATGCAAGTGTCTATATGTAAGACCATTTTTTACACAAGTACATGGTAAAGGAGATAACGTATAAATGCTAAGCAAGAAACCTACACAAACGGAAATACACATTATTGATTCAATTATGGGAAGTGGAAAAACCAGCTGGGCAATTCAGTATATGAAGAATGCCCCTGCCTATCAGAAGTTTATGTATATTACACCATTCAAAGAAGAGGTAGAAAGGGTTGTTACAGCTGTTGGACGAGATTTTAAACAACCACTAACAGACGATAAAAATGAAACTAAATTGGAAGATATAAAGCGACTAATTGCTGATGGCGAAAATATTGTTTCAACACATTCGCTTTTTAGAAGTATAGATGGTGAAGTTATCGATCTGCTAGATATGGAGAATTATACGTTAATTCTGGATGAAGTAATGGACGTAATCGAACAAGTAGAAATTTCAAAAGATGATTTAAAAATGCTATCTGAGAATGAAGTGATTGAATGTGATAGTAAGGGGGTTGTTCGCTGGAAACAAGCAGATTATAAAAAAGGATATTTTGAGAAGGTGAGGAATTTAGCTAATTCAGGAAACCTACGAATGTATGAAGATACAGACGGAGAACCTATTGCGGTATATTGGACATTTCCTATAGAAACATTTAATTGTTTTGAGGAAATTTTTATTTTAACTTACATGTTTGATGGACAAGTTCAGCGTGCTTATTTTGATTTATTTGGTCAACAGTATGCCTACAAATCTGTTATAAAGAAAAGGGATAAATACATTCTAGCACCATATGTGTCTTTTAAACACGAAGACCGTTCACACTTAAAGGAATTGATAAACATTTATTATCTTTCACCTAAAGATAAAAAAGATATGAATAAAATGGGGGATAGGCATAATTATTTTAGCGTAACCGATTTGAAAAAGAAGACCAAAAACAAGGAGACAAAGAAAGTAATTAAAGATAATGCTTATAATTTCTATCGTAATAAATGTAATGTACCTACAGATGAAGTGATGTGGACTACCTATATAGAGTTTAAAGATAGATTGACACCTAGAGGTCTAAAAGAACATTTTGTAAGTGTAAATGCACGGGCTACAAATAAATTTCAACATAAAAGCACGTGTATCTATTTGGCTAATGTTTACGTTAATCCACTAACGAAACACTTCTTTAATAAATATGGTGTAGAAGTTAATGTTGAATTATATGCATTGTCGGAACTACTACAATGGCTGTTTCGTAGCCGTATACGTACAGGAAAATCAATAGATCTTTATATTCCCTCTAAACGAATGAGAAATTTACTAGAACAATATCTGAACAATGAAATTTAATTAGTATCTTTACTTTTACTGCTTAGTAAACAAACGCTGTAACCCTTGGTAACACTGGGTTTTCAGCGTATTTCCTTAAAAGAAAAAGTTAAAAAAGAAAAAAGAAATTTCTAAATAACTTTCAGCAGATAAATCCGCCAAAGTTATTCAGGAAGAACACTAGCGTGTCCTTCGTATTCTAGAAAAAACAAATCACTGATTTTATTTGCTTTAAAACGCTGTGGAAGTGAAACGACCACATACGTAGCGTAGCGAAGTACAGAGAAAGGGGTAATTGAATGGCATACAATAGTGGTGTATTTGATAATATGGTTAAATTAGCAATAAGAAATCAATCTGTTATCGAAGGTAAACAAGTAACTAGAGATGATTTAATAGTAATAGCAGTGCGTGATTTTATGGTAAAACAAGAAAAGGTAATCGGAAAACATTGTGTAAAAATATGCAAATAAAAAGTTATAGAATTGGGGGATACCAAGTGTGGCGGGCAATTAAGCTATACTACAACAAGTAGATGCACAATATACACGTCCCCCTACAAACTTTTTTTGCACAGCATTATGGATTAAACACTATCCACTAGACATTAGAAGACCGATGAACAATATCCCTTTTTAGGGACGTTACATAGAAGATGCTAAAAAAGGAACTAAAAAAAGCTAACACCATTTAGAGTGTAGCCTTTCGTTTAGCACGTATCAGTGTACTTTTGGAGATCCCTGTCATGTTCTCTACTTCTTTGTATGAGTAGCTTTCCAGTAATCCTAAAGCATGTTCTATTTGTTTTTGGCTATACTTATTCGGTCTACCTTCTCTAAAATCGTCACGTTGCCTAGCGATGGCTTTTCCTTCTTGTGTACGTTCTACAATCATATCTCTTTCAAACTCTGCAAAAGCAAAAAAGATATTCTTAATAAGCTTAGACGCTGGGGTGTTATCCATGTAACCCATATTTAAGATGTGAACAGCTATCCCTCTATCAATTAGCTGTTTTACTAATTCACTTCCTTGTGAGGCTGAACGTGCGATACGGTCTAGTTTAGTTACAACCAATGTGTCACCTTCTTTTAATACCTGTAGTAACTCATTGAATTGAGGTCTATCTGTCTTAGTACCTGTAAATTTCTCTTGATAAATCTTGTCACAACCAGCACCTTCTAATGCTTGTAATTGTACTTCTAAATCTTGTGAAGCTGTTGATACCCTTGCATAGCCATATTTCATTATGTATTAACCCCTTTTTGGTGTCTTATTTATGACGATAAGTTATGACACCTTTAGATACCTTGATAATACAGGATATAGTAAACGGTGTCAATTCTTATAAGTTATGAATACAAGGTTTTTATGAAAGATAAGAAAGGGGGTTAGTATGTGAAAGTTCGGAAAGTATATAGGTAATAAAATTTAAATAATATATAGACAAGGGGTAATTTTCCCATTAGATAGAGATAATATGGAATATTGAAAAAAGCAGTAATGAAAGTTCATTACTACTTAAAATCATTTAGCAATTAGCCAACATGCCAGACCACATATTGGTAAGTGGAATTTCATTATATAATTCTTCGTTTGATAAAGGGTGTTCAATTCTTACTTCTTTGGTTCTGAGAGGTTCCTGTACATTTGCAGTAGTTTGAATACTAGCAGCTACGATATTTAACTCAATATAAAGACCTATACCAACAGGATATTTAATAGAAGCTAGAGTTAAATATTTTAATGCTGATTTTGGACTAAACTTAAAAGCTTTAATAGTAACTTTTAAATAAAACATTACAATCATAACAGGGGTCAATAAGGCTGCTAAGAATGGTCGTTTTGGAACTAATCCATTGCTGATAAACTTTTCAAAAGTAGCTAAAGATATAAATGCGTATAGTAAAATTACGCTTGCAATTATGAAAATAAGTACCATAAAATTATCTCCTTTAAGTAGTAGTTGGGTTATCGGGGGCTACACCTGAATGCTTTTTAGTAGAAGATTTAGATTTCTTTTGCTGTCCATCAACAGCTTCTCTAAGCATTTTTCGATTTTCTTTTTCTTCAGGGGTGCTATTTCCAATCCAATCCAAAATTGCGATACCGATATATGCAACAAATACTAGACATAAAATTACTTTCCACCACTGATTTCCAGAAACATCAATGTTTCCGAAAGGAATTAGGAACATTGCAATAGTAATAGCACTCGCAAATATTGATACCCATACTACAATAGCTTTACGCCTTTGATTTGTACTTGATACGGGCATTTGCGAAAAATAATCAAGAATCATTGGCAAAAGAAACAAAAGTATTGAAGAAAGAATGTTTGTTAAAGTTGTTGCTGTAAATATTGTTACGGAAAGTGTTACAACTAATAAAGCAATAACACATAGCCGAATTCCATAATACAAATCCATAAATAATCACCTTTGTAGTGTAGCTACTTTCACATCTTTTATTTTTTGTTATGGTATTATTTTACACTATTCTCAAGGTTTATGCAAAATGAAAATTTGTTTTATAATATGCTTCATATTATTTAGAATATGCTTGAGTTAAAAACTCAATAAACAAAAATGATTTTGAATATAGAATAAATAGGATTCTGTATTGGGGAAATATGATGCTATTTCTGTCTCCAGAAAGGGGAGTCGCGGTCATAGGTCATAACCACACAACCGCACGACAGTAAGGAACGACACAGAAATCCGTAGACAGGGCAGAGGTAGGTAGAGACACCACACAACATCATAGTAACCACAATCGTCACCAGTGAACTGAGGACACAAGCGAAGCCGTGAACCATACACCTTACACCTTACACCTTACACTACCAATAGGAAGAACGTTAAGAATTAGCCTAGACGCCTTTATTACGCCCATGTGTCTTGTATAGGAAAGTGTAATTCATTATGTCTAACTCATTATTAACGGGAAGCCCACCCTATGGGGGCTGGGTGTGATATAGGGTCAGTCTTTTGTATGGAAAATATAGGGATAATTTTTAAAACTCTTCTATGTATAATTAGCTAGAAAGCTAGTAATACCAACGGTTTGACTTATTTGATACGGATCGGAATATAGTTTAATGGGTAAGGTATCACCTTGATTACTCTCACAGCGTTTTAGATGAGAGTGGTTAGGGGCTTTTATTTATATGGGAAAGCGTTTTTTAGAAATAAAATTTTGTGGGGTATACTATGACAAAAATGACTGCTGAACAAGTGATTTTATTGATTAAAAGGTATGGAGAAAATAGAACGTAATAAAGTAGAATACCTATCCCATGCCCATTTTGATTCGAGATTTGCAGAGGAATATGACTTAGAAACGAAATATCAGATTGAGGATACTTTAGAACGTGACTTAACAGACAGAAGATAAAATGCTTGTTTTGAAGATAGCCTACGAGGATGGTTTGTTAGAGGCGGAAAGGATGGCATGGAGAAAGTGCTAAGGGGATATGAATAGAAATAAGGTTATTCCTATCCCACAAAACCTCTTTTTAGCAATAAAAAGCCCACGATTAGTTGGGTAGGGTAGGGGGATTTTAGTTCTGATTTGTACACGATATATAATATAATTTATAATATTTTAATTCCAATTATTGTGATGTAGAATGGGGGAAAGGGGAGATGAAATGAGAATACATTATATATGGTTTAGAGAATTTAAGTCATTAAGAAATTTCCAAGCTAACCTTGGAAGTGAGTTGATATTTAACTTTGATAATGTAGAGATTCTTACAGTTACGAAAAATGAAGTATTTGTTTCTAACTTCCATTGGAATAAAAATAACAACAAGAATTTAAAAAGCTTGGAAATTACAGCGGTAGTTGGTGAGAATGGTGCAGGGAAATCAACTATATTGGAATTTTTAACATATTTAATGAAAGATAATTTAAAAACAGATTACATAATTATTTATAGTAAAGATAATATTCTTTATAAAAGTTATAGTTTGAATAATGATATAGAAATAGAAGGTTATCAAAAAGGAAATATAAAGACATTAAATTACTATGATCCTAATCATTTAGTTATTTTTTATTCAAATGTTTTTGATGTTCGTTATTTAAATAGTGAATCAATAGAAGATACAGATGAAATTAAATTTTTATCAACAAATGTCTTATTAGATAGACATGAAAATGTTCTTGAGTATTTAAATGAAGAATTGCAAAGACAAATATTTTTTGTGAGTAAATACAATAAAGATCTTAAATTAAATGACATTATAAAGTTACCTGATACTATAAAAATGGAACTAATTGAAATTAATAATTTATCGGAATCACTAACAATAGGCGGTGATTGGGAAAACAATAAGATATTTAATATACCGAAATTTCAATCGACTAAATATTTAAATAAAGAATTTAAAAAAAGCTATTTAAATTTAATCTATACTGCTATAGGAAAAGAAATAGATAATTATAGAAATAAAAATAATCTAAATCTAAATCTAAATTTCAATTTATCCAAAATACTGTACGATATTGTGAACTTTGCTAAATCAACGGATGAATTTTTTGGGAAATTATATGAAGTGTTAGAATTAAAATTTAATCTTAATAAAGATTTATTAAATGTTATTTTAGAAATTACTAAAAAATATAAGTTGTTATTAGATACACTAAGTAAATTGAATGTGAAAATAAAAAAAGATGAGGTGTTTGATGGGGAAAAGGGAGATTCTAAATATATCGAGTATTTAGAGATGAAACCTAATAATATATCAGTTGAAAATTTTATTACAACTTATAGCGATATTATTAAAGAGGCTGGGTTGTTTAGATTTACATGGAAAAAAATGAGTAGTGGTCAATTTAGTTTTTTAACTTTATTATCTAGATTCGCCTATGCAATAGATAAAGATAATAATCATTATAAATCATATTTATTACTTATAGATGAAGGAGACTTATATTTTCATCCACAGTTACAAAAAGATTGGTTGTATCATTTTTCAAAAGCAATTGAAATAATTTTTAATGGCCATGTACAAGTAATATTAACTACACATTCACCATTAGTTCTTTCAGACATTCCTAATACAAATGTAGTTTTCTTGTCCAATATTGAAGATAAATTAAATAATTTCTTTAGTGTTGAAGGGAGTCCGAGGACGTTTGCAGCTAATATTAGTGAATTATTTTCGAATTCATTTTTTATTAAAGATGGTTTAATAGGGAAATTTGCTAAGGAAAGAATTAACGATTGTATAAGGTGGTTATTAAATGCTTCTCCAAAAGAGGTATATCAAGATAAGGATTCCATTTTAAAGTTTATTGATTTAATAGGAGAACCTATTTTGAAAAACAAAGTTTATGATATTTATTTAAATAAAATTAAACTATTTGAACCTAATCAATTAGCTGAAATGATAGAAACATTTGAACAAAAATTAAATGAGTTGAAAAAAATAAAAGAAATGGGGGGCTAAAATGATAGAATTAGAAATTTCTCAGGAACATTTACTAATGCATGAATCCCTCTTTTTTGGCAATAACAAAAAAAAGAAGAAAAGATTATATAGGAAGCTAGAAGCAATTGTTCAATCAGAGAAACAAATTGTAATTAAAAGAATATTCAAATGGATATTTGATAATATAGAACATATTATTTTAGGTGACATTGAAGTTTTATCTTTAGCCAAAGCAGAATTTAACATATATATAAAACAACTATCCAAAATAGATTTACAATATCTTTTTTCAAAATTGGGAATTTTCTTAGATGAATACGATTATTTTATTAAAGCTAGTGAATGGAATGCTTATAAATTTCAAAGAGAATTAGGTATAACTGTATGTCCATATTGTAATACACAGTTTGTATTTGTATATGAACATGAAGAAGCTGGTAGGACGAGGGCTACGTTGGATCATTTCTATGATAAAGCAACGTACCCATTTTTAGCTGTTTCGATTTATAATTTGGTTCCCTCTTGTAAAGTTTGTAATTCGGATCTAAAAAATACTAAGAAAACAGATATTAGTACGCATTATTCTCCTTATGAGAAAAGTATCTTGGAAAATCTGAAGATTAAAAGACAAGTAGGAAATATGTTTAACAAAAGTGAAAGTGATGAAGTAGATTATGTAGGTTCTATATTAGGTGTAAACGAAGATTTTGATATAATCTTTGATTATCCAAAAGATAATTCGATTGTATCGAATAAAATAAAGGGTAATATAGAATTGTTTCATTTAGATAAGATATATAATCACTTTCATAAAACTTATGTTCAAGATATTATAAAAAAATCAATTATTTATAATGAAGCGTACTTAAATCAATTAAAATTTTCTAATACTATAATTTTTAATAATGAGGAACATTTAAGAAATTCGCTTTTCATGCCGAAAGAAAATGATAAAGTCAATATTTTAGGTAAATTGACTAGGGATATAATTGAAAGTGAAATAACTTATAGATACAATAAATAATTTGAGTTTTTATTGAAATGAGAATTTCTAATTCAATTTCGGTAGTATGAATAATACTTTAGTGGATTTTTAAGTGGGCAATGTTATTATGGGGTATTTAAACTAATAATTGTATGGTTGAAATTTTAAAAGGCATGGGCAATATTTATATTTCTATTTGCCTTCAGACATCCGTTGAGTAGAGGAATGGGCTATGCAAGAACGTGTGAATATGCAATAGGTATCCGTTCGTTAACATCAATTGACGGTATGATTCTAACTGTGTACATTTAAAGTTGTTTATATTAACGATAATCAAGAGGGGAGGAAATACTTTCTTTTTTGTTTTATTTAAGTAATAACTTGTAAACGTGAGTATAATACATTACAATTTTGAATAATACGATAGTTGAACGTAGGTGACTATCAAATGTGGGATTATTACAATTATTATTTCAAGAAAATTAAAGAATTACATATAGATATTATTCAAAGCTGGTATAGTTCTCTCAAAACGTGGGACTTACGCGTATGTCTGGTGTAAAAGATCGCAAAGTTATCTACATCACAGGTGCCTTCCTTGTAGCACTTGGTTTCCTACCAAAAATCGCAGCACTCACAACAATCATTCCAACACCAGTACTTGGTGCAGCAATGTTAGCGATGTTCGGTATGGTGATTACGCAAGGTATGGGCATGCTTGTACCAGTTATGAATGAATCAGCGGAAAATGCGATGATTGCAGCGATTGCAGTTGGTCTTGGTGTCGGTGTATCCGTAGTTCCAGATATTTTTGCATCACTACCACCAGGTATTGCGATTTTAACGTCTAACGGTATCGTCTGTGGTTCGGTAACAGCGATTATCTTAAATATTTTATTCAACATGATTGGGCCAAAGCATAAAAATGACCCGATGCATGGGTAAAAATGTAATAAACATTTTTTTGCCACCTTCTTTATCTATTAATTTAGATTAGAAGGTGGCATTTTTCTTTTGCTTTAAGAGCAAGGCAAAAAATCAGAACGTTTAAATTACGGATTCGCTTAAATGTACTGGCTGTCCAGTCCTATTGACTTTATTTAAAGTCATGGCATCCATCTTGTTGTGATGGCGTCCAATTGGCACGACTGATGGAGAAGTCGACACAGGGTCTTCGATAACCATACAGTCGAGTGCAAAAATATCTTTTATTAGCGCATCTGAAATAATGTCAGTTGGAGTACCTTCTGCGACAAGCTTGCCTTCATGTAGTGCAAAAATATAATCAGCATAACGAGTAGATAAGTTAATATCATGTAATACCATAACAATAGTCGTGCCATATTGACGATTTAAATCTGTCAGTAAATCTAATATTTCAACTTGATACGTTATATCTAAAAACGTTGTTGGCTCATCCAAAAATAATATATCGGTCTGTTGCGCTAATGCCATAGCAATCCATACCCGCTGTCTTTGACCACCGGATAGTTCATCAATATGACGATCAGCAAATTCCGTAATATTCATCATTTCCATCGCTTCTGCGACCGCCGCATAATCTTTTTGTGACCACCCTTTTAAAAAGCGATGATGTGGAAATCTGCCTCTACCAACTAAATCCGCAACCGTAATTCCTTCTGGCACGATAGGTGATTGTGGTAATAAGCCTAGCACTTTAGCAAGTTGCTTCGCTGGCAATTTTTGAATTGGTTGTCCATCTAACACCACTTGCCCAGCAGTTGGCTTAATGAGTCGAGCCATCGTCTTCAACAACGTAGATTTTCCGCAGCCATTCGCACCAATAATTATGCTTATTTTATTGCTAGGAATCGTTACACTAACGTCTTGTAAAATCATTTTATTGTCGTAACCAGCCGTAATGTGTTCTGCTCGAAATGTATGTGTGGGCTTCATGTCATAAATCTCCTTTTCGATTAATACGGATTAATAAATAAATTAAATACGGAGCACCGATAATCCCCGTAATGACACCAACAGGATATCTGGTTTCAAATGCAAACTGACCTATTAAATCTGCCGCTAATACTAAAATAATGCCAATCAAGCCTGCAGGCACGATATTTGAAAAGCCTACTCCAACCAATTTCTTTGCAATCGGACCTGCTAAAAAGGCGACAAAGGCAATGGGACCAGTAGCCGCAGTAGCCATAGCAATCATCAATACTGAACTAAGCAACAACAATAATCTCGTTTTATTCGTAGCAACCCCGAGTGATGTCGCCGCTTGTTCACCAAGCTCTAATATTTCTAATCGATTAGCTAAAAAAAGGACAATTGGTGTACAAATACAAACGGTTACAATCAAAGGGTAAAGGTTTTCCATTTTCGCACCATTCAAACTACCACTTAACCAACGCATAGCAGAAGGGATGTCATACGTATTGCCAATGACCATTAAATAAGAAATAAAAGCATTTAACATCGCTTGAATACCGATACCAATTAAAATTAACCGACCGATGGAAAACGAACTACCTTTTGACAATATAAAAATCACGATAGCCGTTAACAGTCCTCCCATGACAGAGGCAATCGATACGAATGCATTACTCGCATGTAAGACAATAATGCAAAAAACCGCAGCAGCACTAGAGCCAGCTGTAATGCCAATGACATTAGGGTTGGCTAATGGATTTCGAAGCATCGTTTGAAAAATGTAGCCCCCAACACCGAATGCAAAGCCTGAAAATAGACCAACCATCATGCGGGGTAATCTAATCGTCCCTACTGCAAAAGAAGCACCTTTGACATTTTCACCTAATAGTACACTGATCACATCTTTTACTGGATATATAGTATTACCAAGCATAAGCAACAAAGCCATAAGACCAAGCACCAAAACTGTTAGCAAACACGTCATGAGTAAGTAACGACGTTTGCGTTTCATTCTTGAGCGATAAATAACCAACATTGTTTCATTCATCATAGTGCACGCATTTTCGCTTTCATTGTAATTAAAATTAATAGGGGTGCTCCGATAAAGGCTGTAACAATACCTACTTCAAGCTCACTTGGGCTTCCTAATAGCCTTCCACACACATCAGCCATCGTTAATATAATGGCTCCGGCGAATGCTGAAAGGGGAATAACAAAGCGTATGTCTGGCCCGATAGTTAAACGAATTAAATGAGTGGCTAACAATCCGATAAAGCCGATTGGTCCTGCTAATGCTGTTGCCGCTCCGCATAATAATACGCCACCAAATGAAGCAATAAGTCGTATCGTCCCTGTTTTCACACCTAAACCTGTCGCTACTTCATCTCCTAGTGCTAGCGCATTTAATGCTGGCGCACAGAAAATCGCGATACACAACCCCACTGCTATAAAAGGAATAAAGAGTGTGATCGAATCCCAACTTCCTGAACCGACACTACCAACTTGCCAAAATCTAAATTGATCCAAAACTTTCGTGCGGGGAATCATCACGGCTACTACTAATGATGATAATATTGCGCTCGTTGCCGCACCTGCTAAGACGAGCTTTATCGGTGTTGCGCCTCCACTACCAAGCGATCCAACAGTAAAGACAAATATAGCAGTAATGATAGCCCCTGTTATGGCTAGCCAAATGTATTGATTTGCAGAACTAATATGAAAAAAGGCAATTCCGCAAACAACGAATAAAGATGCACCCGTATTGACACCTAAAATACTTGGATCCGCTATAGGATTACGTGTGACAGATTGCATTAATGCACCGGAAACACCTAAAGCTGCACCACACATAAAGCAAAAAATCGTTCGCACAATTCTTTGTCGAACAACGTTTGCCTCATGAGAAGCAACTTCTGAATGGAAAAGACCATCCAGAAGTTGACTCCAAGTAACCATCCGTGAACCAAATACAAGCGATGCAACGACACTAAGGCATAGCAATATGAAAAGCACAATCAGAAGCTTACTCAAGTTACGTGGCATTATGCGTTGCTTATTTTCTGAAGCGGGTATATTCATCATGTTATTTCAGCTTTTTCGCCATATCCGAGATTAATGTTAAATACTCGTCAATTGTATATTGAATGGATAGTGGGTTTGGGTTACCTGCAGCAGCTAAAGGTGTATTATCAGTGATGACAACAACTGAACCATCTTGAATTGCTGGCACTTTTCCTAAAATAGGATCAGCTTGTAATGCAGCTAATGTGTTGTCATCACCATAAGTGATAAAGATTTCGGCGTCTTTTAAAGCATCTGCATTTTCGGCACTTAATTCAATAAAGAAACTAGATTGATCTGTAATTTGATTTTTAATGCTTTGTGGATATTCCATACCTAATTCTTCTAAAAATTCACCGCGAGGATCAGCAGGTGTATATATGTAAAACTTCGATAAATCAGCTGCATTGAACGAACCAAATGCTGCTTTTTTTCCTTTTAATTCTGGGAAACTACTTGCTTTGTCAGCAATTAATTTCTCAGTGTCGGCAATTAATTGCTTGCCTTCTTGTTCCATACCCATACCTTTTGCATTGTATAAAATTTGGTCACGCCATGAAATTACCCATGGGATTTCTGGATAGGCAACTACCGGCGCTATTTGGCTTAATGTCTCGTAGTCTTCCTGTGTAATACCTGAATACACAGCTAAAATAACATCTGGATTGGAGTCAGCGATCGCTTCAAAATCTAAACCATCCGTATCTTGATAAATCGTTGGATTTTCTTCTCCCAATTCTTTTAATTTTGCTGCTGTCCATGGGAGCATGCCGCTATCATCTTGGACACCATAGTTTGCTGCGGAGAAGCCCACTGGTACAACACCAAGAGCTAAGGCAACATCGTGGTTTGCCCATGCAATCGTTGCCACGCG
>Ga0213825_1001009_pt1 | contig 20146 bp, 16 predicted proteins | sample MC6MC0900MG_FD_179896 | JGI IMG/M metagenome (GOLD analysis project Ga0213825, IMG submission 179896) | Enriched soil aggregate microbial communities from Iowa State University, Ames, United States - MC6-MC0900-MG | ecosystem: Environmental > Terrestrial > Soil > Unclassified | place: USA: Iowa... | reverse complement strand
AGTGATGGCTAAGACTTCAAATTTATCACTATTAATTTGTGTGAAATGCCAGAAGAAAATACTATGAGCAATGGTTGATTGGAGTGTAGACTGAGTGACTCCTCGGGGATTCAGCGTCACAGATGAGACCCTGGAACGCGAGTGAAGCGGCCCCCAGGAAAGCACTCAGTCGGAACGGAGATCAACCCCTCGTTTTGAAAAAGGGCTATACTTTTTAATTTGTCACCTTGATTTCATTACATAATAGTATTTCAACAACTTGAAAAAACGTTCATCATTTTTAGATGAACGTTTTTTAAGTATGTCTTACGTTATACTATTGTGTATTAAAGAACTCGAATACATTATTTGGGGGAAATCCATTCATATTGAATATCAGGTAAATTCTCTTCATTTTCATGTCCTTTACCTATGACTTTAAAACCATGTTTTTCATAAAATCGTTGAGCATTTTCATTTACCTCAAATGTATATAAGGTTAATCTACCGCATGATTGTGTCTTTACTTTATCTAATAATATTTGACCTATACCGATTCCTTGATAATCTATATGAATATACAGTTGGTTTATTTCCCTTCTATTATAAACAATTACGCCGACTACCTTTTCATCCATTAACGCTAAATCTATTTGAAACTGTTCAGGTAATAGATGATTTAAAAAGTAAACGTGATTTTCAAAACTGTGAATTTCTTTTTGTCCAATAGCCTGTTCCTTACTATTTCGCCACATAGCTACCGTTTGTTCAGCGTATTTAGGTTTATATGGAGTAATGCGGATTTGATGGTTTACTACAATCTCCCCTTTGTGGATTGACAAATTATCTATTCCCCCTGAACATCCCTCTGAATCTCCATATCTATCACTTGATTAGGTTTGACTCTTTTAATAAAGAAAGCGAGAATAAGAGCAATCACCGTAATCAATGTTGAAATAAAGAAGGTGAAATTAATACCTTGTAGCATGGCTTCATTCATAATTTGTTGTTGTATTTCAGCTGTAGCCTGTGCGGATGATTGAGCAGCATTGGCACTCATATTGTTCATTGCTTTAGCAGCTAATTCCTCTGCTTTTACAGTAGTTATATTGTTCATAACGGTAATTAATACTGCAGAACCTATAGCACCAGATACCTGCTGCAATGTATTGTTCATCGCTGTTCCATGTGGATTATTATGGGCTGGTAACTGATTTAAACCGTTTGTCATTACTGGCATCATAACCATTGACATCCCAAACATACGTAAAGTGTAGAGCACTACAAGAGTAGAATAAGCAGTATGCAAACCGATTTTGCTAAAGTAATAAGTTGTGACAATGGTAATGATCAATCCAATGACAGCCAAAGTTCTTGCACCGTATTTATCAAAGAGTTTACCTGTAATTGGCGACATAATCCCCATGACAATAGCGCCAGGAAGCATTAACAGGCCAGAATCCATTGGTGAAATCCCACGAATAGTTTGCACATAAATCGGCATTAGGATCATGGCTGAGAACATTGCAACCGAAATTACGATTGAAATGGTTGTGGATAAGGCGAACATCGGATATTTGAAAATACGAAACTCAAGCATAGGCTCATCCATTCGTAGCTGACGAAGGATAAAGGTAATTAAAGCAAGTGTACCAATAATAATCGTACCGTAGACAAGTACATTATCCCATCCTTTTTCCCCTGCAGAGCTAAAGCCATAAAGCAAGCCACCAAACCCGATACTGGATAAAATAAGAGATAGTACATCAAGCTTAATAGCACGTTGTGGTGTAACATTCTTTAATTTAAAGGCTGCAAAAATTAAGGTTAAAATGGCAATTGGCAATACCAAATCAAATAACATTCTCCAGCTATAATGCTCGATTAACCATCCAGAAAGTGTCGGTCCAATCGCAGGAGCTGTAATCATTACCAGCCCAAACATCCCCATTGCTGCCCCTCGTTTTTCGACTGGAAATGCAGTTAACATAACATTCATTAATAATGGCATCATAATTGCAGATCCGGCAGCTTGAATCATACGAGCCCCTAATAATACGCCAAATGCAGGTGCAATACTAGCTAAAAATGTTCCCAAAGTAAACAAGGCCATTGCAATTATAAATAACCTTTTATCCGTGAAGCGTTGAATGAAGAACGCACTTGCGGGTATTAAAATCCCGTTAATTAGCATATAGCCTGTTGAAAGCCATTGTACCGCAGTGGCATTGACCTCAAATTCTTCCATAATAGCTGGAAGAGCAATATTTAGTAGTGTTTCATTCAAAATGGCAACAAATGCCCCAATAAATAAAATGGCGATCATGCCGTATGGCGGTTTTGTCTGAACAGATATTGTTTTCTCTGACATGTAGTATCAGTCCTACTTTCTTTCTCTTTTTCATTTACAAACTCTCATCTTAATGAAGCTTCTTAAGAGTCTTATTTCTTCGTCAATGAGCTTAGTAGTTTTTTCCTCCAATCCATTGTAGTGCCCCTTCTGATTTCATAGCTACCACCCCTTTAAAAACCAATCATAAAATTGTTGACGAAAGTATAGAATGTATTGTATAATTAAAATAGGGATAATGCGCGTTCCGTAAATTATACAATGTCTAGCCATATAAATTTATCATAAGACATCATTTATTTCAATGTTTTCTACATAAATTTTTTGCAAAAAAAGTCGATTCCTTCACTACAGGAATTCGACTTTTTCTTTGCTTATCCTATTTTTTCGTTAAACCTTCACTAGTTAATTCATAAATGGTTGATGCTACTTCTTTTAAATAACGCCGATCATGTGAAACACTAATAATGGCTCCACCATCAACATCTTCCACTGTAAACTTAATTTTTTTACCTATTTGTAAATCCATCCCCTTGCAAACACTAGTATAATCAGAGCTTATTAACTTATTACACAGCAATTAAATTGTGTACAAAACCAGCCACCTAGTACCGATTGAAAATCGAAACTAGGTGGCCCGATGGTGTTTTTGACTAAGGTTTAATAGTGTATATAAGGAGTGCCTATTTCCCTTATACACAGTTGTGGGAAATTTAAAATATAATAAGTAGTGACTGCCTTGATTTTTTTCATCAGCAGTAAAAGCTAAAAAATTGAGACTGTTAGAACAGGTAAAACACAGAGACAAAATAACGATACGTGTTGTGAATGTTATAACCTCTTTTAAAAAAAGTGGGTTTTTTACTTGTAGCTTTTTAATAACCCCTTTAACATTTAAATCACACTGAATTAGATAACTACCTCTTACCTAACAAATTTACATGGCAACAAAGGGGTTTATCCTATCACCTTCCCAATAACTTACAGATTTCATTACCTGTGTGAATAATTGTGAATCGGTCCACACTTCAATGATAGTAGATAGCCTTTATGGATTTTTTTCTGATCCATGTCTATATCATAAATAGTTTACGAATATTTTTAACCATCCACTTTGCCACTATTTTAGTCATCCACTTGTATATAATTTACAAAAATTCATCTTCTTAATATAAGCTATTAAGAGCTTGTGCAAACCTTTTAATTCCTTCATCGATTGAATCCATATCTTCTCTAGCATACGTAAAACGGACAAAGCCATTCTGGGATCCCATGGTTGAACCAGGAACATAAATGACTCCTTGTTTAATCGATTCTTCCAGTAATTTTGTTTCACTATAATTCTTCAACACTTTACACCATATGTGGATACCGCCTTGAGGAATAGAAAAAGCCACCTGGTTTTTTAAATAAGTATCGAGACTTTGAACAATTGTATTTCGTCTTTTTTCTAATTCTCTAATTAAACTTTTGATATGCAAATTAAAGTTTATTGATTCTAAAAAATCATTGGCTATCCACTGTGTAAAGCTAGAATGACCAAAGTCAATTTGTTGCTTTGCATCAGATAACCTTTCAATAACGGATGTGGGACCAACAATCCATCCAATCCGTAATCCTGAGGCAACAACCTTAGACAAAGAGCTAATGTATAAAACATTGCCATTTTTATCTAATGATTTTAGGGTAGGAATTTTATCCCCAGAAAATGCTGTCAAGCTATAGGGATCATCCTCTACAACTGGAATACCAAGCTTTGAGGATATATCTAAAATAGCCTCTCTTCGCTTAATATCTAAAGAAGTGCCTGTTGGATTGTGAAAATCAGGATTTAAAAAAATCATTTTAATACGATGTTTTTTATATAATGTTTGCAAATCGTCTGGATTGATACCATCTTTATCAACAGATAAATAGTGTATTTGTAAGCCTGCAGATTTAAAGATAGGCAGATTATAATTGTACGAAGGATCTTCGATTGCAATTGCATCTCCAGGCTTTAATAAGCATTGAACAATCAAATGTAATGCTTGCTGCGCCCCTGATGTAATCAGTATGGAAGAAGGTTTTGTGTCAATTCCTCGGCTATTTTTAATATGTTTCATGAGGGTAGTTCGAAGTATTTCACTCCCCTGTGGATGATCATATCCAAGGCTACCAATAAAAGAGCGTGTTGCTGTAATTTCTCTTAAAGAGCTTTTAGGGAAAAGATCTTCTGATAATTCTCCTGTGGCTAAATTTATTAGTTTGTGTTCCACTGCTTCCTTTCTTATTTTTTGTGTGACAGGTAGATTTGGTAAAAAGGAGCCTGCCTCAATATATCGATTCCAGCTAGGAATTCTTTTCCTTGTGATCCACCATATATCCTTACTAATGGTTGTGCCACTTCCTCTATTCCGTTCAATAAGCCCCAATGCTTCCAATTCGTCATATGCACTAACGACTGTACTTCTATTTACATTCAAAACGTTTGCTAAGTATCGCTCTGATGGTAAAGGTTTATCGGGAGGAAATGTCCCATCTGCAATACCTTTTTCAATATATTCTGCGAGTTGTTTATAGATAGCTTTTTTAGCATATCGATCAGGTTTCCAATCCATATATACTCACCTCTATAGAGCATGATAATTTTTTTTAGCAGTATCAGATTAGCTAAAAAATCAATCATAATATAACATCTTCTGTCACTAACCATCCACTTTATTATTACTTTCCCCATCCACTTTAAAATTCAATCCCTATCATCCTATAAAAACCCTTACTAGACGTGTATTTTTCTCGATAAAGCTATACTGAAATTATTTTTTTCGTTTTAGAACATTCTGTGTTATCTTGCAAAACGCCTTGTCTTTCAAAGTATGTGCCACTATGATAAAAATCAATTGTGAATCAAAATCCATACAAAACCTATAGTAACCGATAGCACTTCAAAGAATTAGTTAAAGGGGTTTGTATATGAAAAAAAGTTGGCTTAAATTAGTCAGTCTTTTCACTATTGTCACTATGTTAACCGGCTGTGACCCGTTATTAGTATTAGATCCAAAAGGTCCTCAGGCTCAAGTACAAGCCAAAGATATTATGCTTTCTATAGGGATTATGTCTTTTATCGTACTAATCGTTTTCGTGATTTTAGCTTATATGTTAATGAATTATCGTGCTTCTAAGCAAAGTCCTGACTATAAGCCTCCCCACATTAAGGGGAGTACAATGGTTGAAATCATTTGTGTAGGCATACCTGTTTTAATAGTTGCTTACATGTCTATTATTTCCGTTCAAAGTAATTATAAGGTGGAATCGACGCCAGAAAAATACAAAGATGAGAAGCCATTGGTCATTTATGCTTCAACCTCTAACTGGAAATGGCATTTTAGTTATCCAGAAGAAGATATTGAAACCGTAAATTATTTGTATATTCCTGCAGAGCGACCAATTGAATTCAAACTTTATTCGTATGGACCGATTACTAGCTTCTGGATTCCCCAGCTTGGTGGTCAAAAATATGCAATGGCCGATATGGTGAATACATTGCATTTGGCTGCAGATAAGCCAGGAGAGTTTATGGGAAGAAATGCAAACTTTAATGGAAAAGGGTTCGCTGAAAACACGTTTAACGTTACAGCAGTGACTCAGGATGATTTTGAAGACTGGGTAATGGAAGTAAAAGCAACAGCAGATCTATTAACGGAGGAAAAATTTAATACGTTACTAGAACCAGGGCATGTGGGACAGTCCACTTACACAGGAACGCATTTAACGTTTTTGCCAGCACCTGAGGGTGAAAATGGTGGACATCAGCATGGTTCTTCACACGTAAAAGATCATGCATCTCAATAAAACAATCTTGAAATTCTCGAAATGAACTAGTTTACGATAAGGTTGATGTCGAAAGGAGACATAGTCAGATGGATTACTTTGAACGATTTGCGATACCCCATCCAAGCCCGGCTATTTATGCCTCAATGGTCGCTATTGGTCTTACGGTGATAGCGATGATTGGAGGATTAACCTATTTTAAAAAATGGGGCTACCTTTGGCGTGAATGGTTAACAACAGTTGACCATAAACGAATTGGTATTATGTATTTAATTTCAGCCCTTCTTATGCTTTTCCGTGGTGGAGCGGATGCTATTATGATGCGAGCACAAATGGCAGTACCTGACAATAAGTTACTAGATGCCCAGCATTATAATGAAATATTTACAACACACGGAACTGTAATGATTATATTTATGGCCATGCCGTTTATTATGGCCTTTATGAACTACATTGTGCCACTTCAAATTGGCGCAAGGGACGTGGCCTTCCCACGTTTGAATGCTCTAAGTTTTTGGCTATTTTTCATGGGGGCCATGCTATTAAATATTTCCTTTGTCATTGGCGGCTCTCCTGATGCTGGCTGGACGAATTATTTCCCTCTTGCTAGTAATGAATTTAGTCAATCAGTAGGGACGAACTATTACTTGTTTGCTCTACAAATTTCTGGTCTCGGTACATTAATTACCGGTATTAACATGATTGTTACGATTCTTAAAATGCGAGCACCAGGTATGACATTAATGAAAATGCCAATGTTTACATGGTCTTCTTTCGTCGCAAATGTAATTATCGTTTTTGCCTTTCCAGTATTAACGGTTGCACTTGTCATGGGAACTTTTGACCGCCTATTTGCTACGAATTTCTTCACATCTTCCAACGGGGGTATGGATATGCTGTGGGCGAATTTCTTCTGGGTATGGGGACATCCGGAGGTTTATATCCTGATTTTACCGGCCTTTGGACTTTACAGTGAGATTATTTCTACATTCTCTGGCCGCAATCTCTATGGCTATAAATCGATGGTCGGTTCAATGGTTATTATCTCCTTCCTATCGTTTTTAGTATGGACCCATCATTTCTTTACGATGGGACAAGGTGCTTTAACAAATAGTATTTTTTCAATAACAACGATGGCCATTGCTGTCCCTACTGGAGTTAAAATCTTTAACTGGTTATTCACCCTATGGAAAGGAAAAATTGTCTTTACAACGCCGATGTTATATTCCATGTTGTTTATCCCTACGTTTACAATAGGTGGCGTAACAGGCGTGATGCTTGGTATGTCTGCGGCTGACTACCAATACCATAATACAATGTTTTTAGTAGCACACTTCCATATGGTGATTATTCCAGGTGTTGTATTTGCGATGTTAGCAGGCTTACATTACTATTGGCCAAAAATGTTTGGCTTTATGTTAAATGAAAAAATAGGCAAAGTAACCGCCTGGATTATTGCGACCAGCACCTTACTAGCCTTTATGCCAATGTTCTTCTCTGGCTTAGATGGACAAGCACGGCGTATGTACACTTACTCAGCCTCCACAGGTTTTGGTATGTGGAATATGATTTCTTTTATCGGTGCAATTGGCCTTACAATTGGCTTTATTTTAATTGTATACAACGTTTATTACAGCATACGTTATGCTCCAAGAAACGTTGGCTCAGATCCATGGGACGCACGTACATTAGAATGGGCTACACCAAGTCCTGTGCCGTACTATAACTTTGCAAAGGTGCCGTATGTCATTTCAACGGAGGCCTTATGGGATGCAAAATATCGTCAGCATGATTTGTTCCCAGAGCAATATGAAAACATTCATATGCCAAATAACAGTGGTGTACCATTTATTTTAGGCTGTATTTTCTTTGCTTGGGGCTTTTCATTTGTATTTGGTATGTGGATTCCAACTATTGTTACAACTATCGGTATTTTTATTTGTATGGCGCACCGTTCGTTGGAAAAAGATCCAGGACATTATGTTTCTGTCGAAAAAGTGAAAGCAACGGAATCGAAATTGCGAGGTAGTCAATCATGAAAATCGATCAATCACTTCCTTTAGAATATAGTACACAGCAAAATCAATTGAATATTTTAGGCTTTTGGGTTTTTATTGGTGCTGAAATCATGCTTTTTGGGACGCTGTTCGCAGCTTATTTTGTTTTAGTGGATCGCACTGGAAATGGCCCTACAGGAGCTGATATTTTTGAAATTACACCTGTTTTATTTGAAACTTTTATTCTCTTAACAAGTAGCTTTACCATTGGCTTAGGCATACATGCCATGCGCAAGGGTTATACGAAAGCGATGATAACGTTCTATGTTTTGACGCTACTACTTGGTGTAGCATTTATTGGTTTTGAAGTGTATGAGTTCATTCACTATGTGCATGTTGGTGCAGGATTACAAACAAGTGCCTTTACAGCTACCCTTTTGACAACATTAGGGACGCATGGTGCGCACGTCACTTTTGGGGTGTTCTGGGGTATGTTTATTGTCTACCAACTAATTCAGCGTGGGTTGACGCCTGAGACAGCCAATAAATCTTTCATCTTCTCCTTATACTGGCACTTTTTAGATGTGGTATGGATCTTTATCTTCAGTTTCATTTACTTGAAAGGAATGGTTTGAAATGAGTGATTTATTCCCACTAAAACAAGTTATGGGATTTGCCCTGTCAATTATCCTTACCATCATTGCAGCATGTGTGTATTTTTTTGATATATCATCGCCCATTACCATGACAATACTTTTAGTCACAGCATTTATTCAGGCTGGCTTACAGGTAGTCGTCTTTATGCATGCTGGTGAAACAGAGGATAAACCTGCGATCTTTACCAATATTTATTATGCGTTGATCATTGCGCTCGTTACCATTTTTGGGACGTTATTATGTATGATTTGGGGATATCTCTAGACGAGAGTATGAAAAAAGTCGTCCTTTACTTGATGAGTAAGGACGATTTTTTTATGACAAACTATCGAGTTGTGTAGCTTAACGAGAGCATCAAATGTACTTTTTCGTTGGAACGATTAATGTATGTGTGAAGCTCTTCGCCATTAAATTTAATGATATCCCATTGATTTAATTGATGAATTTTTTCTCCTACCTTCATCTCCAATTGCCCGTTTAATACAAGGACAATTTCTTCTGATCCTGCTAAGTGACATTCACTGTACGCACTATTTGGTTCGATGCAACCTCTATACCATTCCGTTCCATGTGTATTAAATAATGGCTCGACAAACCAATCATTATTATTTCCTGAAAATTGGTAATTTGATCCAAATCTATGCACTTCTATATTTTCCTTAAATGATAGTAAAGAGACGAGTGGAATATTAAGCCCTCTACATATTTTCCAAAGAATATTGACGGTTGGATTCGTTTCCCCTCTTTCAATTTTTCCTAACGTCAATTTACTAACATTACTTACATTTGCTAAATCATCAAGACTCATCCTTTTGCTTTTTCGAATTTCTCTTAGATTAAGCCCAACTTGACTAGATAAGTCAATATTTTCCTCATTCAACGTGTCGCACCCCTTCTGTTGACTTCACACATTTAGTATATTATAGTATACAAGTCGGTTAATTATAGTTTATTTATTTGTTTAGAAAGTTAACTATAGTATATCAAACAATCATTCATATTTACAAAAAGAGGTGTTTTCAGTTATGACTAAATCAAAAAATCTTACAATTATTTGGAGTGTTTTTTCATTGTTTATACTCTCTATGAATCTACGAGCTTCCATTACATCCATCTCACCAGTATTGAAAAATATTCAAATGGATTTACAGATGTCTAGTGTAGTAGTAAGTTTACTAACTGCCCTACCTGTTTTTTGCATGGGGATTTTTGCTCCATTGGCTGGGAAGTTAAGTGAAAGATGGGGTATTGAGTTGACGATTGCTTTATCCGTTTTATTAATTGGTGTTTCTACGGCATTGCGTTTAGTAGCGACTTTTCCATTGCTTTTATTACTAACAGCTATTTTTAGTGGGATAGGTATAGCCATTACAGGCCCACTGATCTCTGGCTATATTAAAAAGGAATTTCCTAAATATTCTTCTACTATGATTGGTGTATATTCAGCAGGGATGGGAATTGGAGCCTCTTTAAGCGCTGGTTTAGTCGTGCCTGTTATGCATGCTTTTCATCAATCGTGGAATGCAGCTTTAGCAATATGGTCAGTATTCGCACTTATGGGAATCATTGTTTGGATGCCTATTATCAAAAAATCAAAGCAAGCTGAAGTAACAATCGAGAAATCTGGCAGTCAAAAAAGCCGATTACCTTGGGGAAATCGATATGTTTGGCTCCTTATGATAATGTTTGGTTTACAATCAGGTGTTTATTACGCCCTGGCGACCTGGCTCGCTCCAAAAGTGCAGGACGTTGGTTATAGTGATGCCTACGCCGCAACAACGGTAACTATTTTTTCCGTTATGCAAATGATTTGTAGCTTTATTATTCCGATTTTAATTAATAATAGTGTGAAGAGAAAACCTTGGATGCTACTTTGTGCATTAAGCTCCTTTATCGGCATTCTGTTATTAATAACTGGCGGGATGTCACCCATTTTCTGTGCCACATTAATGGGCATTGGTGCTGGAGGCTTATTCCCATTAGCTATGATTCTACCATTAGACGCAACTGCTACGCCAAAAGAAGCAAGTGAATGGACTGCCATGGTTCAATTTGGTGGTTATATTATTAGTGGCATTATTCCGATGCTTGTTGGTGTTATAAAGGATGTAACAAACACTTTTGACTTTGCATTATTCGCATTATTATTTATTTTAGTTGTATTCATGCTGATGACGTTTAAAGTTAGAGCAAAAAATGATTCAAATACTTACTTCCTTCAATAGAGAAAAAAGGTCGAAGCTACCATTAGCACGAATCATAAGTGATTTGTGCTTTTTTTTGCTAATTAGCAATGGGTGAAGGAGAACTAAATAAAGACTGCTATTTTAGGCTATACATTTAGCGATGCCTATTAGAAGATGTACAAAATAAGTATAGAACGCCCTTCAAAAGTCAATTCTATAAACTAAGTTAGTAATGAAGGGAGCCTATAATTCTGCATGCAATTTAAACTACCTTTCAATAAAAAACAACCACCATCTGTCGAAGAGGCGCCTAAAGAAAAAGAAAATCTTGTGAGGGTCGCTATTGCAACAGATCATTTTATTCAGTCGATTAAAAATGCTACAAATAATCCAGCTGATTTAATCATTAAGACGATTCCACCGAACCTTACGCTTTTTTATATCGATAAATTAGTTGACAATCAGACTTTGAATAATGATATTATCGCCAATTTACAAAACAAACCACATGAAACGCCAAATTCTATTGAGGCTGCACTTTCTGTTCCTGAAGTCGTTATATCCAGTCTACTAAAGGATGCAATAGATGGTATCGTCAATGGTTCTGTTGTTATTCATGTCGGGGGCTTCCCGCAAGTACTTTTAGTCAATATCGCTAATAGAGAATCTAGAGCTTTAGCAGCGCCTGAAAATGAATCACAAGTAATTGGCACACAGGTTGGTTTTAATGAGAGTCTTTCCACAAATATTTCCGTAATCCGCCGTTACATAGTGTGTCCCGATCTTTGTAATGAAAAACTAAAAATTGGCACGCGCACCAATACTTCTGTTGCACTCTTATATATGAATGGGATTGCTAATAATCAAATGGTGAATACCTTGCGCCAACGAATCACAGATCTTCATCTCGATGAACTACTCGATAGTGCAGTGCTCTCTGAAATGATTGATGATAACTCTTTATCTGTCTTCCCACAGATGTTGTTAACTGAAAGACCAGATAGGTTTTGTGATGCGATTTTAGATGGCAAAATAGGCATTATTGTAGATGGTAGCTCCTTGGCCATTATTTGTCCGCAATCATTTACTGAATTTTTTCAAAGTCAGGAGGATCAAAACTTAAGATGGCAAATTGCCACGTTTGTTCGATTATTACGACTTGCTGCCTTCTTTTTATCCGTCTATTTAACACCTTTTTACGTAGCAGCTTTAACCTTTCACTATGAAGTCATTCCTCAAGCCTTTTTGGTGCCATTAAGTGAATCTAGAGCCTTGGTTCCTTTCCCACCTATATTCGAGGCATTACTATTGGAGTTTATCATTGAATTACTACGAGAAGCTGGGGCAAGGCTACCAACTAAAATTGGTCAAACCATTGGTATCGTAGGCGGTATTGTTATTGGGACAGCAGCTGTGCAGGCAGGTATTACAAGTAATATTTTACTGATAATTATTGCTTTAAGTGCACTAGCATCATTCACGTCACCAAGTTACATGATGGGCAATGTGATTCGACTAATTCGCTTCCCGATTATTATACTAGCAGGATTTTGGGGCTTTTATGGCATCATGCTGGCTTTTTGTTTCATTCTTATTCATCTTTTACGTCAAACAAGTCTGGGTGCCCCGTATCTGTCTCCTTTCTATCCACCTAGGATGAAAGAAATGCGGGATAGTATTATCAGGATGCCTATTCCGTTAACAGCGAAAAGACCTGCTTTAACTAGAGCAAAGGATAAAAATAAATTCGAACCTGAGCCTGTAAAACCGGAAAAAAGTTGAACTGAAGGTGAAATAAATGAAAAATCCTATACAGCTTAGCCCTAAAGAGATGATCAACGCTTATATGCTTTTTTTTGTCGTGCATGGCGCTCAAGTTGGGGTTGGTATACAGGGATTTCAACGCATTATCTACCAAGAGGCAAGACAGGATGCATGGATTTCAGTTCTTCTAGCTTGTATTGCCACACATATCGTCGCCTTTTGTATGATTAAAACATTAGAGATCTATGGCTCCAATGATCTATACGGAATACAGCAAGATATCTACGGAAAATGGATGGGCAATTTTTTAAATGCTATGTATGTCTTTTATTGCTTTGTCGCGTTTTTTTCTGTTTTACGAAATTATATTGAAGTTATCCAGGCATGGATTTTCCCCAGTATAGGGACGTGGTTTCTTTCAGCTACTTTACTAATCATCATTATTTATGCCTTTACTGGCGGGCTTCGAGTAATAGTGGGTGTGTCTTTTTTCAGTGTTATTCTCTCTCTTTGGATAATTCCGATGTTAGCCTTTCCACTGAAGTATTCCAGCGTAGACAGTCTTTTTCCTATTTTAGAAAACGACATTCGTTCCATCTTAAAAGGTGCACACTCGATGACATTTACCATTATTGGCTTTGAAATTTTAAACGTTTTTTATCCCTTTGTAAAAGATAAAAAAAATATTCGAAAACCTGTGCATTTAGGGTTATTGTTTTCAACTTTTATTTATTTATCAGTCATGCTAGTGTCGATTACCTATTACAGTGAAGGAAAACTAGTGAAAACAATATGGGCAACATTGACTTTATTTAGTTTTATCAGCTTCCCTTTTATAGAGCGTTTTGAATTTGTAGCTGTTTGTTTTTGGATGCTGATTATTATACCGAATCTATGTCTGTATTTATGGGCTGCTTACCGTGGAGTAATTCGATTAGTCAATATTCGAGGTACAACATTTGTTTGGATATTCTCTTGCTTTGTGTTTATCGCCACATTAATTATCCAAACACGCACACAGATTAATACGATTAACACAATATTTGGACATACAGCCTTTTATGTTGTCTTTGTCTACCCTATTTTACTATGGCTTTTGGCTATACTAAAAAAGAACTTCCGATTGAAGAAGGTGCAAAAAAATGAACAAACTTAGATGCTGTTTTATTGTACTTCTCTCCCTAATTTTTTTATATGGTTGTGTACAGACAAATATTTTGGATAAAGTGGGATTAACAACATTAATCGGCTACGATGTAGGGACAGAGAAAAAAATTTCTACAACAGCGGTAATTCGTGAAGTCAATCCAGAATTCCAAAGTAAAGTGGAGGTCTTGACGACAGAAAACGATACAAGTAAAGGCAATCGTATGGAAGCCAATCGAAAGCTTTCTAAAAAAATTATGGTCGGTCAAATGCGGGTTGTTTTGTTTGGCGAAGAATTGGCGAAAGATGACCTCCACTATTATATTAATACCAATTTAGAAAATGCTAATGTCAGCAATAGTATCTATATGGCAGTGGTAGAAGGTAAAGCAGCACCATTTCTGAAATATGAATATAAAGATATTGAGGATATCGGCCAACATATATTCAGGCTTATTGAACAAAATATTGAACAAGAATATATGATTTCGGCAACGCTCCATCAAATAGCTCATGATTATTATTCAATTGGTAAGGATTTAGCGATGCCGATTGTCAAAAGAGATGGTGAATTTGTGAAGTTAAGTGGCGTAGCTCTGTTTAAAGGTGGAAAAATGGTTAGTTCACTCCCTGCAAGAGATAGTTTTTATGTAAAGATTGTTAGGGATACATTTAAAGTTGGCTTATATGAGGCAATTTTGGAAAAAGAGGATATTCCACCTAAATTAAAACATAAATCTTCAGACAAAATCACTGTAGCTTTTGATGCGATTCATTCGAAAAGAGATATGGTATTGGTGGATGCATCGAAGCCAGAGTTTGATTTAAACATTCAAATTCGATCAAGGGTATTAGAAGTTTATCCTGACATCAATCAAGGCCATCGAGAAAGTGTGGCTGCACTTGAAAAAGCGATCGAAAAAAAACTGGCGAAGGAAATTACAAGAGTGATTGCCCATAGTCAAAAAGTCGAATCTGATATTTTTGGTTTTGGAGAGAAGTATCGAAGCGCTGTAAGACATTCCAATCTAACCAAAGATAAATGGCATAAGATGTATAAAGACATGAAAATAAATGTAAAAGTCAAATTTGTGATCTTAAGAGACGGCGTTTTTGAATAAGTTATTTATGACCTGTCATAATGGACATAAAATTATGAAAGAACATATCATAATAGATATCGAACGCAATGCGGTGTCTTTTTTTTCCATCATTTAAATTCTCATAGGGTCGTGTTTCGGCTATACTTTGCCCTCTAGCAGGTCCCTCTAATTTATCGACAACTGTTACAGGGTACGACTCATAAATGAACATATTAGGATAAATCGTTGCCATAAGTGTTAACGCATCATGTACGGGGCTCCCAAGAAGTGAAGGGTCCCGTTCTTGATAAAATCGGGTATAATATTGCATTAAGGGTTTGAGGATTTTCGTTTTTCCAAAAGAATCGATATAATCAACCATTCCCGGTGTGACAATGGCCTTTTGTGTGGCATTCAAAGGAATGATCGTTACATTCGTAGCGTAAGTGAGTACAATATTAACTGCAAATGGATCTCCATGAAAATTTGCTTCCGCCACTGTTGTGACATTGCCAGGCACCCAAAATGCCCCACCCATCATATAAATTTCCTTCACATTCTTCATTAGTTTATTATAGAAAATAAACATCGTCGCAAGTGAGGTAAGACGACCGATATTGACGATTATTAGCTCATCTTTATATTTTTCAATAATTTTGATGATCTCCCAAAAGTTTTCGATTTTTATTTCGGCATCTTCATTCGGTATAATGGGACCAAGCCCTCGTTCCCCATGAATTTCTGGATAATATGTCGGCTGTTCTCCCGTTAACGGAATCTCTGCCCCCAAAATAACAGGTATTCCCTTAGGAAAGTCAAATAATTTCATTACATAATAGATATTGGATACGGCATCCTCTCTCGATACATTTCCGTAATCGGCAACTAGCCCTACGATTTCTATTTCTTGGTTTAATCTTGCATAGATTAAAGCAACGGTATCATCAATTCCAATATCACCAAATAACAATACTTTTTTTACCAAAGAATATCTCCCCTTTTAATACCGATCCATTAACTTATAATACGGTTGAGGTATCAAAGACGACACTGTTTGAATTTCTTTGGAAATTGTTCAACAAAAAAACCATTTGCAATGGATGACTGCAAATGAGTTTTTTGGTTTTATTAATTATTCAGCTCAAGGTATTGATAAATCGCCATCATCTCTTGTTTATTCAGCTCTCTAATGCGATTGAAAATAGGAATATCGGCAACAGCCTCAAGATGTGTGCCTTCTGAAACAACATCTTTTACTGTGCCAGTTAACCAAGTTTGTACGTCAATTCCATCGACGATTTTCTTTCGTCCTTCTTCATTGATTCCACTTGCTTTACAACTCACACAAGGAACAGATAATTTAAATACCCCATCATGAAGATTATCCTCTGAAATGACTTTCTTCCCTTTACAGAATGGGCATGGATGACTTGTTTTCACCTTGTTAAGTTGCGTAACGATTTTTTTGTAGCCAAATGCCTCATAGACATACGTTAGTTTTTTGAATTTTCCATTGGTGAAATATTTATCGATAATGGCTTCTCGAGTTTCGTTAATAGTAGCAAAATCACAGATGGTAATTAGATTTTTATTGCTTATTGCTTTCATGTTGTCCTTAATACTATCCCAGAATGGCAGCGCGTTTTGTAAAACGATTTCATAACCGACAAATCTTGCAAGCTCTAATTCAAGCATTTTCAACGATACCTTTGTTTCCCTAGCTAGTAAGGAAACATCGGTTGTAAGCGACATATCTCCCCCAACGATGGCTTTGATTTTTTCTAGCTCCGGTAATTCCCCAACTGTTTTTATGACCTCATCAATCGGTTGATGAATAATATCACGTATATCGAAATCACCGAATTGTAATTTCTTTTGGTGATTGAGGACCGAACCATGACATATTGGGCAAGGTATCATCACTCTAGTTTCTTTCATTTGCTCTTTAATGATTGATTTGGAAATGACAATATAGCGACCAATAATAAAATTAAAGCCTTCCCATTTTTTCGAGGATTTCGTTGCTTTATCATAAAATGACTTTTCCCAATAACCATATAAAAATGTATGCTTTTCATCTTCGGTCATGTCATTATAGCTTTTACTAATATCTTGCCCAAGTTCATTTTTTATCTCTTCAAAGAGGAACTCTAGTTTGGAATGTTGATAGTATTTTAAGACCTCCATCACATCTGGATGTAGTAATCCATCCCAAAATGGAACGTTTTTGTCTTGAATGACAAGCTCAAAATCAAATTTTTCGATTTCTAATCTTCCTGAACAGCTTGGACAATGGTTTTCTTGACTAAAGAAATCGAAGCTTCTTGTATCCTTATTCGTTGGATGTGCGGCGATAATATGATTTATGAGTCCAGCTATTTCATATAAAAAACTATATTGACTATACAGATGTCTTTCAAGATCAATAGCTATGACGGGGGCTATCTTGTTTGATTCATATTCACCATAAATGAGACGGGCCATTGAGGATAGGCTTTTTAAGATGCCACCTTTATAAACATTTTCTGCATTTTTAAAATAACTTATAGGATGGTCTTCTAAGTATTGAATACCATTTCTTGATTCCAGCGTGGATGCGATTTGTAATGGAGCTGTATCTTTTGAATAGTTATCCTGATTAAAATAGTGTTCATGGCTAACCACTTCAAGATGTGTCACTGGCTCCTGCTGTCTTTTACCAAAGTCAACAATAAAATCTGAGCTTTCTAACATATAGGCATTGTGCTCAATCAACATGATGGAGATGGATTCATCTTGTAAAATGTCTCTGATACTATCAATAAATTGATTTAAAATGTTTTGAGATAGCCCTTTGGAAGGTTCATCAAAGATAAAGAGTGTATGTGGATTTCGAGAATTTGCAAACAACTCTGACACTAAATGCACACATTGGAATTCACCAGTTGATAGGGATTGTGTTTTTCTTTCCAGCGTCAAATAACCAAGTCCAAGCTTAATAAGCAAGCTTAAACGCTTATGGGCAATATCTTCATTCGGAAGTTCGTCAATAATATCCTCAATCGAGCGTAGAAAAATATCATCAATATCCTTACTATATTTGGTTAATTTCTTTTTAATATCGAGGAATGTTGCGACAGTGGATCGGCTAGTAATCGATTGGTTGCGATCTTGTCCTACCATCACTAGTTTATCTTTTGGATAGCGCTTTACAAAATCCTTTGCAATGCACTCATTGACAAGTGTTGACTTCCCGCAGCCTGACTCTCCTGTAAAGGTTACCAGTCGGTTTTGAGGAATTTCTATTTCGTCCATTTGAATATTTCGGCAATGTAATTCATGGAATTGATAGAAGGTAGTTGGTTTTTTCTGATTTCGTTCCCAAAAGATTGGCTGTGGTCGAGGAGATGCATCGACGATTTGTCCACCATATTTGCCACTACCTGGTCCAAAGAATATAGGCTGATTAGCCGTGTCTAGCACTGTATCGGAATGATCGATAAGCCAAATTTGATTTTTAGAGCCTAATTGCTGTATTTGTTCTAAAATTTTTACTAGGGTGTTATGATCAAGACCAACAGAGATTTCATCAATAATAATGACCGTATTTTCGCTTGTTGCCATAAATTCTGCTAAGTAAAGTCTAGTTAATTCCCCTCCTGACAAGGTGCCCATAATACGATTTAATGTTAAATAACCAATATTCATTTGGATAATATTTTGAAGAATATGTTGTTTCTCTTCACTAATTTTTAATTCCTTTGTCAGGGAAAAGATTGTTTCGATACTTAAATTGTGGATGTCAGATATACTAAATTGTTCATTCCATAAAGTTACTTTATGTTGTTCTACTTCCTGACTATAGCGCTTGCCCTCACATTTTTTACATTCTATATTTTTTGTTGTACCGCGTCCTTTACAAGCAGGGCACCAGCCCAATGCATTGTTAAAGGAAAAAACCTCAGGAGACAGATGGAATTCATCTGCCAGTCGATCACGAATCTCTTTAAAAACACCCGTATGTGTGCCAATTGTTGAACGTGGATTTGTAGAAATGGATGATTTCCCTAAAAAAAGAACTAAGGGCATGTCCACCATATTGATGGCACTGAAATTTGTTTCCATAATATTTGGAAATAAATATTGATATTCAGCCTTTGGCAATAAAGAAACAACGCGTTTTTTTGATTCTTCCCCAATTGTTTGACAAAAGGTAGTTTTTCCTGATCCAGACAAACCAGCAATTCCTAGTGATTGATCCTCTGGTAAAACAACATCTAACCGATTAATATTGTTGGCAATTAGTTGATTGATCTTCATTATATTATCCTTCCATTTACAAATTAAGTAGGTGCTTCGGGTTTTTCAAAGATCCCCTTGCTTTCTTAGAAGAGCTTCCTTCAGAAAATGAAAGAACACAATTCTTGCTAAGGAATTGCGCTCTCATTTGTCTCAATTTTGTTTGAACTAAGCTAATACTTTTTCAAGCTGCGAACTCATATTCGTCCAAGCGTATTTTGCCCCTTCGATAGCTCCTTGACGAGCTTTTGTTTCTTCACTAAATCCACCTTGATCAAGATGTAGCTGTGTTGTACCGTCTGCTGTTTGTGTTAATGTCCAAGTAACGGTCGTAGTTTCTCCAGCACTTGTCCAAGTATATGATAATTTATGTGGCTCTTCTATTTCAAGCACCTCACAATCGACAATGCCATCCCACCATTCGTTTGGCTCAGCACGGAACTGAAATTTATGGCCTATAATCGGCTGAAAATCATTGCTCCAAACCCATTTTGCAAGTGTATCCGAATCTGTCAGGGCATGCCATACCTGCTCAATCGAATTTGTAAATTTAAAATCTAATGATACATCTGGTTTCATTTTTTCTCCTCCAATAGTAAATGTAATTTTGAAATTCTTTCTTTCCAGAAACCTTCATAAATTGATACCCAATCTTGTATTTCTTTCAATGGAGCCGCATTCAGCCTATATCTCGTTTCTCTACCCTCTTTTCGAGCAATAACAAGACCAGCATCTTTTAGGATGGTCAAATGTTTAGATACAGCTGTACGCCCCATTTCAAATTGAGCCGTTAATTCATGAAGCGGTAACTCATCTGCCTTTGCTAACAAATTGAGCAATTGACGCCTAGTTGGATCAGCAATGGCTACATAAACGTCACGCTCTTGATGCTTG
>Ga0213825_1001005_pt1 | contig 20219 bp, 19 predicted proteins | sample MC6MC0900MG_FD_179896 | JGI IMG/M metagenome (GOLD analysis project Ga0213825, IMG submission 179896) | Enriched soil aggregate microbial communities from Iowa State University, Ames, United States - MC6-MC0900-MG | ecosystem: Environmental > Terrestrial > Soil > Unclassified | place: USA: Iowa... | reverse complement strand
ACTTACTTTCCTGTGGGCGAGCGCCGAATTGCTTCCTCCGCTACCACTCCGTTTAGCGTTTTGCCTGTCTTGCTATCCCACGGGAGTCAAGTAGCCCTCCCCTCCCCCACAAAAGTGTTACCTTATTAGCAAAGGTTTTCAAATAAAGTGAAGGTTTTATGAAGAGGGGTTATCACGCATCACTTCTCTACATTGAAAATAAAAACCTATCCTTTTTCTAATCATGCAAATCATGGGCTATTTTGATCGCTCTGCTAGTATGAAAAATAAGGAAAAAACACTTTTGCAGAATGGTTGATTGGAGTGGAGCCAGCGTCACTCCTAGGGGATTTAGCGTCTCAGAGGAGACCCTGGAGCGAACACAGCGGCTCATCGGACGCCCCCTGGAAAGGACCGCTGGCGGAACGGAAATCAACCTCTCGCAGGTCTTTCTCTCCTATTAGCATGATCCATATTTAAACACTAAAAAAGCCCTGTGGAAATCTCCACAGGGCTTTTCAATGAACGATTTAATTATTTTGCAATAGAACCGTCTTTTACTTTGTTGTTATTAGCATCAACTAGGTTTGTTGATTTGAATTCAACTACAATGCTGTCTGTTAATGCATAGTCAGCTTTAGTTGTCGCAGTAAGTTTACCACCAGCTACTGTAATAGAAGCAAGTTCTACAGTTGATCCTGCAATTTTAACAGTAACACCTGTTGGAGCAGCTTGATCAGCAATATTTTCAGAGAAATCTACTGTAAATGTTTTGCTATCTACTGCAGTTACTTTAGTAGCAACAGGAACAATATTTTCTTTAAGTGCTACTTGAGTTGTCACTTTTCCACCTTTAAGCGTGTTACCTTTTGTATCTACTACATTGCTAGCTTCAAGTACATAATTACCATTAGCTGTGATAGAACCTTCTGGTAAAGTGAATCTTACTTTCTTAGTACCATCTACAAACTGAAGTTGCGTACCTGCAGGAAGTTCTTTTCCTCCAAGTGTGTAGTTAGCAGCATTTGTAGCTGTTGCAGTCACATCTTTAGCATACTCAACTGTGAATACGTTATTGTCAGTTACAACAACTGGAGTAGCGCCGAATACTAATGAATCTGTTGGTGTTTCAGGTGTAGCTTCAAATACGCCTGTTGTTACATTGAAAGTAACAGTATCAGCAGTTACATTGCCAGCTAAATCTGTTACTGCTTTAGCAGATAACTCGAAAGTGTATGTTGAATTGCTATCTAGATCAATGTCAACTTTTACAGTGTTTTTCTCTGCACCCTCGATTTTACCGTTACCATCTACATCGAAACCTGCATCTGCTTTTACTGCTGTTTCTTTTCCAGTAGTGTAAGCAATACCATTTTGTGTTTTAACAGTTAATTTTCCTTCTACTTTTACTGGCTCACTAAAAGTAAGGTATAATGCATCAACGTCTGTAGTAGCATTTACATCATCAGCTACTAACATTTTAGTAGCAGTAGAAACAAGTGTAGCAGGTGTTAAATCTTTTGAAAGAATAGCATTGAACTCAAATGCATCACCTGCATTACCAGCTAAATCTTTTTGTCCTTCTACTTTAATGTTTGTATTAATGAATGTAGCTGTACCTAAAGCAGATTTAGCATCAATAGTAAATACAGTTTTATCCTCTGTATCTTTAATATCAGCATCTGTTAAATAGAATACAGTTGATCCTACTGTTACTTTTGCATATTCTTTAGTCTCTGCATCTGCATTAAGATTTTGTTTCATTAATTCTTCAGAGAAATCAAACGTAATTTCTGTACCATTCACTGCTGTAGAAACAGTTGGTTTTGAATTATCAACGTCTGCTTTCAAAACTGTGAAGTTAACTGCGATAGGATTTGCGATATTATTAGCGAAGTCAGTTGCACCAACAATGTCTACTTTGTAAGATTGTTCTGCTGTTAATCCAGTAATTGTTAATTTCTTACCAGATAAAGTATAGCGATCTTTTGATAGTTCTGTACCATTTAAGCTGATTGTTCCTTCACTTTGTACAGGCTCGTCGAAAGTGATAACAGCTGTAGTACCTTTAGCTTCTACAGAATTAACGCTTACAGGAGTCGTATCTGCAAATGTGATTAATTTGTTGAACTCTTCAGTTAGAACTTTAGCATCCGCTTTTGTTTTAATTGGTTTTACAGTTACTTTACCATTTGTTAATTTTACCTCTTTATCAGTTGTTAACGTAACTGTCATACCGTCTTCAGATACTACTGCGTTAGTGATTGCTACACCTTCAACAGCATATTTTGTTGTGATTGCTGCATCTTTTGCATCAACAGCTGTGTTGAATTTCACTTCAAGTTCTTTTGCATTCAGTCCTTTTACAGCTTCTACAGCTGGTGTTACTTCTTGAACTGCGTCAATCGTACGTTTTACCATTGTAGCGAATTCTTCGCGGCTAATTTTATCTTGTGGTGCTAATAAAGAGCCTTTACCATTGATTACACCATTTTCTACAGCTGTTTCTAAGTAAGATACAGCCCATTTAGAAGCTTTAGAAGCATCTGCAAATTGGCTAAGATCTGCTTTACCTGTTAATTGGTAGCCTTGAACGATGACTTTAGCAGCTTGTTCTCTTGTTAATTGAGCTTTAGGCTCAAATTTACCATTGCCCATACCATCAAATAATTCTGGTGAAGTTGCAAGTACTGCATTATAGAACCAATCATTTTCACTAACATCAGAAAAATCTTCAGTACCAGTAGCTTTTAAATCTAATGCTTTTGATAAAATTTCAGCCGCTTCTGCACGAGTAAGTGTACCAGCTGGGTTGAAGTTTCCTTTTTCATCGCCTTGGATGTAGCCTTTATCAGTTAAAAATTGAACAGCTTCTTTTGCCCAAGATGAAATGCTAGCTGCATCTTGAAATTCCGCAGCTGATGCTACTGGTACGATTGCTGATGCTACAAGTGCTGCTGTAGCTGTAGTTGCGAAAAATTTACGACCTTTGTTTTGTTTTGTCATAGTATATTCCTCCAGAATTTTAATAAATTATATTATTCTGTGAGAACAATATTATCGCGCTATTTAATTATAAAATTATAAAAATATGTATAAATCGTTCCCACAAATAATAATTCAACCAATTATATGTAAAGCAATCTTCTAAATTTTTCATGATTAAATATCCCAATCAAACTGTAATTTGCTTTACAAGACAATAATATAACTTCATTACCAATAAATAAACGCTAAAAATAAGGTAATTTTAATACTGCATTGGTTATATAGGGAATCTTTTCATAAAAAATTTCTATAATTTAGAAATACTATAACCTTTAACGGCAAAAGTAGCTGTTTCAATTTAATTTACAAATAATTCCTTTTTAATCTAATCCGATTTCATTATTTTTTCGATATAATGATATACAGAATCATAAATTTTTATCCTCCTGAAATTACATCTACGATTCTATTGTCCATTTATGCCTCGTTAGAAATATTCAATTGAGTATCTGAATGCTTTGATTGCAAATTCTTCATTTACCCCATTATCCTATCTTCCCTATAGAAATAGATTGCCTTAGCTGAATCTAATAATAAAAAGAAACGGATTGGGGAAATGCTTATTTCCCAATCCGTTTTATAATTTTGATCATAAAAGCACAACAAGCAGTACTTACTTTGAAAGATCAAGACTTAATGAGATCTACTAACAACAGACCAAACCTGTTCAAACAAATGTAGATGGTCCCCCTGATTCCACCGTTCAGCAAAATAAGGATTATGGAAGTAAGTAAAAGCTACAATAACTGCCATCCCCTTATTTTCCCAACCACTAATTTCTTCAACTTTTTTAGCAAGATGCTGGAGATGATCTTTAATTAAATCTTTATTTGTTTCTATATAATTTGTATACAACAGAAACATTTTTTGATGATTTTGATACAGATTTCTTTTTGTGACATGAAGAAGCCATAGCCAATCATGTAAAGCGATTTCCGCATCAATGCCTTTTTTAGGACTCCATTCAAACAAATCTTTAGAAGTATTATCCAACCACTTAAGGGCAAGCTTTTGGAGCAAATCGTCCTTATTCTTATAGTGTTTATAAAGCGCAGCATGTGTTACGCCTAGCATCTTTGCAATATCTGATAATGTTGTTTTATTTATACCTTTGCTTAAAATAATTGCTTCAGCCGTAGAAAAAATCTTCTCTTCTGAAAGAATAGCCATTAAATATACTCCTTTCGCTTCTCATAGTTACATTTTGTTGACAATGTAACTATAACATGTGTAATATACAATAACAAAGTTACAAAATAAAAAAAATGTAACTTTTAATAACGGATTGTGGAGGATGAATTTTATGGTGAAAGAAATGTATAAACGTGTTGCTTTGGTATTAGGCGGATCTGGAGGGATAGGACGTACTGTTGTAGCAAAATTAGCACAAGAAGGTTATGCAGTTGGCGTTCACTTTTCTTCAAGTGAATCAAAGGCTAACGAATTAGTTGAAGAAATATTAGCTGATAAAGGACATGCTATAAGTGTGGGAGGTGATGTAGCAAATGAAATAGAAATGAGTATGGCTTTTGATCAAGTAGAAAACGCTTTTGGTGGTATAGATGTCGTGATAAATACAGCAGGAATCATGTTACTTAGTCCAATTGCAGATTTGAATTTAAATGATTTAGATAAAATGCATCGCACAAACATCAGAGGTACATTTGTTATCTCACAATTAGCTGCACAACGAGTAAGGAGAGGTGGCTCCATAATTAATTTCTCTACCTCTGTTACTCGTAGCCAATTTCCAAACTATGGTGCTTATGTAGCAAGTAAAGCAGCTGTTGAATCTATTTCAATGATTCTAGCTCGTGAATTAAGAGGAAAAGATATAACTGTTAATGCAATAGCTCCTGGACCAACGGCAACACCTTTGTTCTTCCATGGAAAAGATGAAAAACAGATTCATAATTTAGCAAATGCTGTACCATTAGAAAGACTAGGAGAACCTAGGGATATTTCAGAAGTTGTTTCTTTTTTAGCAGGTCCAGCACGTTGGGTAAATGGACAAGTAATCTTCGTAAATGGTGGTTTAGCTTAATAACGAACTGTTCCCAAGGTAAATACCCCTTTAGATTAATCTAAAGGGGTAAGATAAAAAATCATCTATCTCTTTTTGTTATTCTGGTAATGCCTACATGACCTTAGGCTCCACAAGCATAATATGGCATTCCTTTTCAGCAAAGGGCATGTGTTCCGCTCCTCCAGGAACAATAAACATCTCACCTTTGGATATTTTCACCTGACCATCCCGAAAAGCAATAAACATCTCCCCTTCGAGCACAATAAATACCTTATCAGCCCCTTGATGTTCATGCCATATAAAATCCCCAGCAATCTTCACCACTTTGAATTGAAAATCGTGTATTTCACCAATAATTTTCGGTGACCAAAGCTCCTTTAATTCGGATAATTTCTCATTTATATGGATAACTTGATCTTGCATATTCATCTCTCCTTATTTACTTTTGGAAAAGGTTTTTCCTATTATTCGTCCTTTTGTAAGGCTTCTGTTATATTTTGCAAAGCGTACTCGATAGCTAATGGACCTCCTGTAATAGCGGAAGTATCCATTAAATGAATATTACCTTTTTTTACGGCATTCATATTATTCCAGACATTGCTTTGATTTAACTCACTCATTAATGCTTCCTTTTTTGTAATATCACCGATAAGGAAAATATGGTCTGCTTGAATAGTTGAGATGCCTTCAAATGCAGCGAATTGATTATTATTCCCCTTAAATGTATGATCTGGTGTTAGACCCAAGCCCTTTTCTTTATCGAAAGCAAGTGTATAAATAGGGTTATCTTCACCAAGAACATTAAACGTTTTTCCGTCCCAAGACAAAATAAGCGCTACAGACTCTCCTTGAATTGACTTTAATGCTTCACGTCCTGTTGAGATATCTTTCATCATTTTATCAATTACTTTTTCCGCCTCATCGTCTTTTCCGATAATCTCGGCTACTGTACGAAGTCCATATTGCCAGTCTTCGTAGATGTCCTGTGATTGCAACGTAATGACTGGGGCGATTTTTTCTAGGGATTCATACAATTTTTCATGATGTTCTGTTGCTAAAATATAATCAGGACCAATCGATAGCGTTTTTTCAATACTAGGAGACAATTTATCGCCTAATTCCTCTGTTGAATCTAGCTTACCGTTTAAATAAGACAAAGTGGATAAATATTCTTTATCAGTAGAAGCTGCAGGCGGCTCACCTAATGCAACTAAAATTTCAGGGTAAAAATACCATAATGAAACAATTTTTTCTGGTTCTTTCTCGATGACAAATTCCTTACCTAGGGCGTCTTTAATGGTTCTAGGCCAAGCAGTTTCTTCTACATTAACTGCTGATGAAGATATATCTCCTGTAGTTAACCCCTTATTTTCAGCAGGCGATTTATGACAACCTCCCAATATACCTGCTAGTAGTAGCATTAAAAATAGCAGTCCTTTAATCTTTTGCATTGAAATTCCTCCAACATAAAATCTCTGATATACACTTAGTATAGTAAAGTCATGTTTGGCGGAGAATGGAAGCTTGGTGAACTTAGCATGGATTATTGATGAACTTATCTCGATATTCAGTAGGAGAGATACCATATTGCTTCTTGAATACTCTACTAAAATAAAAGGGATCAGTAATTCCCACCGTTTCTGCAATTTGTTGTACAGGCACATCACTTGTAAATAGCATTTTTTGAGCCATGTTTATACGATAGTTTAATAAATATTCTGCTGGACCCATCCCTGCATGCTTTCTAAATATATAGGATAGTCGATTTCGATTAACGTTATATTGTTCGGCAAGAGAGGTAATGGAAAGGCTTTGATAATAGTTTTCATGAATATAAGTAGTTATTCGTTCGAATAGAGTGTGAGACGCACAGCTATTTTGTCGATTAGCTACACATAATAATGCTTCATTCAGTACATCACGAAATAGCATTTCTGTCTGAAACATTGATATACCTCCACGCTGATTATATACATGCCATAGACGCATAATTAACTCGATTAGACGAGGAGATTGTCCTATCGGTAATTCAAAATGCTGATGTGAAAAACTTGTCTCTGCTAAATTCTCCGTACATATCCTGTACAAAACCAGAATATATTCCCAATTTGCATCATCAAAATTTTTTTGATTTAGTTTCATTTTCGCTCCCCCGTGTACAACTTTTCCTGGAGAAAAGATGTAAGGGGTGCCATTAAATTGAAATTCTATTTTTCCAGAAAGGGGAAAAACAAATCCTGGAAAAGAATCTGTATAATCCGCGGAAGGTACACCTGTATTTCTAGAATATCGATAGATTCCTTTTACTTGGAAAGGAGTGTTTGCTAAATGCTCTGCAAGCTGATTTACGTCGATTTTCATACTTATATACCTCATTTCAATAATAATTTGTTTGGAAAACCAATATTTGTCATACAGCAAACTGCACGTACCACAATAAGTTACTGCTTTTTCAAGGTGTAGTCCTCGGTAGTTGGGTTGAATTATAGTTTTCATCTTATTCATTACCAAAAATATAAAAAGGTAGGGATGTCGGCTCTCGCCTATCCCTACCTTATCGATAACGATTATCATTGTCAATTAAGTTGAAGCCTCCCTCTTTTACCCAAAGATCCATCAACCTCACTCATTTCATTTCTCTATCTTTTATCCTCTTCCTAAAAGCAATTTCTTGTAAATCATCTCCTATTTCTTGTGAAAAGGATTTTATTTGGAAGGCTTCTGAAAGCCTTTGATTCTCAGATAAAGCTACTACTTGTAACAATTTTTCTTCATAAGTTTGTACAAAATGATCAAGCGTCGGACTGGTTACTTTCAGGACTTTCGCAATATGGAGACTTGAAACTATACCTTTGCTCAACATTATAGATTGAAGTATCAATTTTGTAATCAACACTTCGATGAACGTCGAAATGTTTATATTTTACAATGAGTCTGACAGTGAAAACATTTATGGGAGGAACTAAAAATGAAAATAATGAAACAAATGCCAAATACAAAAATAATAAATCCTAAAATTTTATATTATGGATTTCCTGTAATTTTACTAAGTACGTTAAATGAGGATGGAACAGTAAATATTAGCCCTTTATCTTCTTCTTGGGTATTAGGAGATTGCATTATCTTAGGGATTGGTCTTGGAGGAAAGGCAATTGAAAACTTAGAACATCATCCTGAATGTGTCATAAATATCCCAGACCCCTCTCTCTGGGAAAACGTGGAACAGTTAGCTCCTTACACAGGAAAAAATCCAGTTCCAGATTTTAAGAAACAGATCGGTTTTACATTTAGAAAAGAGAAATGTGATATTAGTTGCTTAACACCTATTGGGTCTACAACGGTTATTCCTACTCGAATTATGGAGTGTCCTATTCAAATCGAAGCAAAGGTAAAACATATACGTATTCCAGATTATTCTCCTAATTTTGCTATCGTTGAGACCCAAACGACACAAGTACATGCCCACGAAGAAATAATTATTGACGAAAATCATATTGATCCAAATAAATGGAGTCCACTAATTTATAATTTTCGTCATTATTTTGGTTTGGGTAGCAACCTTGGTAATAACTTCCGCTCTGAGATCTGAACATTGGGATTAAAACATATGGTTCACAAAAAAAGACCAGGTTCTCATTTGAGCGCCTGGTTATTTGTTAATAATTAGGTCTATAATAATATGCTTGCTGCTCATACGCACTAAATACTTCACTATTAAGCAATACAATAATTAAATCTGTTTTTTTCCATTTAGAAATGAAAAATCTTTCTTAGAACATTCACTTTATCTCTTTCATAAATTCTCTAAAGTCTTCAACGATTTCTTTTGCTTTTGTACGATATAAGAAATGATCCCCTTCAAATGTCATCACTTTCCCATGGACAGAATTAGCTATTTGTTTTTTATGCTCTGGTACCCATCTGTCCGTTACTGGATGCTTCTCTTGTATAAACAAAATAACTGGAAGATTTTTAGGGAATATTAAACTTTCAGCCGCTTTAAAGTTAGCATACATCATTTCAGCTTCATTTAACTGGCTGAGATTATACATATTTTTGAGCTTAAGAATTTTCAGTTGTTCTTTTGTTTTCTCATCATAGGGTAGTTCGACATATGGGTCATCACTAAGCTTCATCTGCAATCTAGCTAAACCTGATTTTTTTAGTAGTTTTAAAGTAGTTATTACTGAAGGTTCAATCTTTCTTTCACTTATTGTTGGAACACTACTATCCAGCCCGACAAATGCACTTACTTCGTTTGGATATTTGTTCACATAATCCAATCCGTAAAGGCCTGAAATGGAGTGGCCCATTAGAATATAACGCTCAATTTGAAGGCGCTGTAATGCTTCATGGATTTCACTAACAATATTCTCAGTGCTTCTTTCTTTTTCGGTAAGAGCACTTAATCCATAACCAAAAGGTTCTATGACCACAACCTTGTAAAATGGAGATAATTCATCTACTAGTAGTTGAAAATCAAGTGCTGGTGCTGCTGTTCCATAACCAGGTAAGAGTACGACGGTTTCTTCTCCTTCTCCCTGGATAAAGACATTCATTTTTTTCCCATCTACGGTGACAGACTGACCATAAGTTTCTAGTTTTCCTTGCTCCATTTTGCTACAAACAATATCAACAAGGAAAACAACCGCTAATAAAAGTAATATGGCTATAATTAAACCTACTACTATTTTACTTATAAAGGTTATCGTTTTTTTCATTATTTTGGCACGAGGGTATAGAACAGCAAGCGATAACTGTGTTTTCCTTTCTTCTCGTGCCACACCTCCCTTTCATACTCTTCTCCCTATCAATCTATCTCGGCTACTTTCATAAACCGCTAAGGATAGCTTATACAATGTAGGTGTACTGCCTATGACAACAATATGAACAGCGTATGAACAAAAAAATAGTACGTCATTAAATAAATACAGAAAGGACCCAATAATTCTTTTGCTATGACATTGCTTAATTGACATGAAAAAAAGGATCTTCAAATCGAAGATCCTTTTGCTACTTTGTCAGATTTTCTGTATTTAGCTTTTACATTTTTTAACAATCCATCTTTATCAAGCAAAGTTGGTAAACTGATACCGATAACGATTGTGACAATACCTGCTATCTGCAAAGTTGTAACCGTTTCGCTTAAGAGGATAACTGATACCATCACCGCGATTGGCAATTCAACAGCACTCAATATGGATGACATACCTAATCCCACTTTAGGCACTGCAATTGTGAATAAGAAAACTGGTATAATCATGCCAAATAACCCCAATGCTAAACCATAAATCCACAGTCCTTCGTTAAACAAAGTGCCATTCCAAATAATTTCTGGAGACTGAAAAGCCGCAGTCGTCATGAAAGCGAAGAAAGAAACCAATACTAAGCGATTAGAGGTTGTCATACTTGCGGTTGTCTTTCCGTTTACATATAAAAATAAGGAGTAACAAAGAGCAGCTGCTAAACCCCATAACCACCCTTGAAAAGGTATTTGAGACAAATCAACATCAATTATGCCTGCAGCTGGTATGGTTCCAGCTACTAATATAATTAAAGAGATGCATTCAATTCTACTTGGAAATTGCCGTCTTGTGATACAAGAAATCAGCATACCAATCCATGTAAATTGGAACAGTAATACTACTGCCAAGGAAGCAGGCAAAAAGTTTAAAGAATGACCATATAAAATATTTGTTAACCCTGTTAACATGCCTGCAAACAGAAGGATTTTAACGCCTTTAAAGCTAAAATTTGATCTATTTGTAACTAAGGAAATACATACTGCTATACAAAAGCCGATAAAAAACTGACTTGTAACTGCCTCAGATACAGAAAAGCCACTACGCATTGCCAGTTTTATAATAGTTGAAACGATACCAAAACTACTAGCTGCAATCACTACTAATAGGGGATAAAGATACATCTTGATTATTCACTTCCCTCTCAAAACTTGTCTATTGATGAAATATTGTTTATGATTTTGAGATGTCGAAAAAAATCATAATCTCCAATATATATCACAGATTGTTATTTTACAATCTTTTTTTCGTTAATAATGAATCCTCTCGTAGAGGAAAACCTAATTTTTAAAAATGATAAAAAAGCCAAAACCCACATGTATCAAGGGTTTGGCTTTTATCTTTGTATTTCATTAATAAAGAATGTTAAATTGAATGTTTTTTCTCAATTTCCTTCAGCATAAATCTTATACTGTAATAATCCAATCAAAAAAAACACCCCCCTCTATAAAGAACATAGAAGTGAGATGTTTTTAATGTTCACTAATAGTATTAGAATGGCCGCAAACGTTTAGCGTGACTCTTTTGGCGGTTGGCATACATCACATTTTCGTTGGTTTTTATTTTTAAATTTCGTAAATGTTTTTTCAAAGTTAGTACCACATGCACATTTAAATAGTAGCTTTTGAGAAAAACCATGGTATTCAGTCGTTAGCAACTTACTTTCTGAATTGTTCTCAACAAATTTCTGAATTTCACCAATTGTCCAACGTTTATTCATTTCCTTACACCTCCATATTTAATCGTTCCGCGGAGGCTTTTCTTGGCATCCGTTATAAAAAAGAGCTTAAGTATCTTAAGTGCCTCATTATAACATGAGCTGGCTCACAATAAAACAGAAGTTTTACAAGCGTTGGAGGGCTGTACTCTTGCCTGTTACGGTTCGAGCGAGCCTCTAAACATTTGGTTTTCTAAGGAAATTTCATCTTTAATCATTATTTTTAAGATTCAAAGCTTTTGAATCTGCTCTTTAATATCCACCGTGCATAATCCTCCGTGATAACAAATCACCGATTCAATGTCTAGGTCTACATATTTTTTTAAAGATTGTTGAGCAACCTCTATATCTAAAGTGGTTGGAACATGAATCCCTCCCAATATACCATTTACACTATACATCGAATCGCCGGCAACAAGCGTTTTACTTTGCTTCAAATATAAACTAATATGGCCAGGCGTATGTCCTGGCGTATGGATAACTCGTATTCCCCCACAATATGGTAGTTCTTGACCGTCTTTCAAGGTCTCATCCACTTTCCCCTTGGGTGGATTCTCTATGTGCCCGTCTTTCAAAAGCGGTAAATCCCCCTGAATATAAGGCTTATCTAGTTCGTGCGCATAAATTTTTATATGACTACCGCAATTTTGCAATATTTCAGGAAGACTGCCTATATGATCGATATCCTGATGTGTCAAAATCACAACTTTTAATTGGTTGAACGACACGCCTACATCTTCCATTGCCTTACGTAAATCTTCCATTTGACCTGAACATCCAGTATCAATTAAAACAGCCATCTCCTGATCCCATAAAAGCGTTGGATGAATGAAGGCTCCGTTAAATTTAAGCTCCAGAATCTCTACTCCCCTAGAAATTTTCATCATTTCTTCCCCTTTATGATTAGATTTTATTATTCTTTTACATCCTGAAGAACGGTCCTCTTCCGCCAAAGCAACTCTCTCAATGTTTCAAAATTGACTAGAATCGTTCCAACAATAATCGTCAGAGTACCTATTCCTGTTAACCACGAAATATATTCATGATAGAAGGTAACACCTAATATAACGGCAATTACTGGTGAGATATACAGCCATGTGGACGGAAAAACAGGATTTGTTCGTGACACAAGCCAATAATAAATGCTGTGACCAATCATTGAACCAAAAATAATTAAATAAAAAAGAGAACCAATTGAAGCTGGACTTAAAAGATAATGAAGCTGAATGTTCTCAGTAAAAAGTGACAAAATGATTAATAAAATCCCTCCATGCATCATTTGTGCTGCATTTAAAGCAATTGGAGATGTTGTTCCAAATTTTTGGATGACATGCTTCGTATAAATTGTTCCAGATGCATAGAAAACTTCACCTAAAATAATAGCGAAACAACCAACCATCCAGAAGGGACTAATCTCAATTGCAAAACTAGGTAAGATTAAGAACGTAACACCAATGACTCCGACAACACAACCAATAAATGATTTTCGGTCTCCTTTTTGCTTCAATATAAATGTCTGAATAACAATAATCATCATTGGACCTGTAGCAGATAAGACAGCTGCGATTCCAGATGTCACATACTGTTCTGCCCAATATAATGTGGCAAACGTTCCAAAGGTTAAGGCCACTCCTGTAAAAAACATTTCTTTTCGAAATAATAACCGGATTGTCGTTTTTTCTCGCCAAACCATAAAACTAAATAGTAGTAAACCGGCAATGAAAAAACGAAGACCAGCTGATAAAAACGGAGGAACTCCTGCATCAACACCAACTTTAATTGCTAAAAATGTTGTCCCAAAAATCAAACACATAAAGAAATAATTAATCATTACCATATCAAACTCCTCCTCTTTTTCTATCATAAAAGAAGTAGGATAGAACAGATTAAAAAGGATAGAACAGATCAATTTGGTTCGTGGTACAATCGGTTTGAATAGGAGGAATCGATGTGGGCAAAGCAAATCAAAATGAAGATTATCTTTTTAAGAAAGTCTATGATGATGTACTGCACCGAATAGAGCGTAAAGAATGGAAAGAACATGAAAAGCTTCCCTCCGTCCGGCAATTAGCATCTGAAATGAATGTCCATCGGCTAACGGTATTAAAAGCTTATCAACTATTAAAACAGCATGACAAAGTTTATGTAAAAGATAAATCAGGCTATTTTGTCCAATCAATTGTAACAAAATTTATTGAATGTTTAGATCAAGACAATCCCATTGTTTCAGCATACGTAAAAAAAAATCATTTATCCGAAATCCATCAGCCATCTGTTTCCTATCATTTTTCTCAGGCATTGATTGATCCTAATCTTTTGCCTAATCACTATTTTTCAAATTACGTGAAGGAAGTGTTTGACCTATATCCGAAAGTACTGGCAACCTACTCAACGGTGCAGGGTGATTTAGAGCTACGTGAGACACTGACCCAATATTTTATCAACCACTATAAAACACATTTGAGTCCAGATGAACTGTTAATAACATCTGGCTCACAGCAAGCCATTCACTTAATTGCTCAAGCTTTTATTAAGCCAAGAGACGTCGTTTTATTTGAACGTCCAAGCTATAGTGCTGCGATTGATATCTTTAAAGCACAAGGAGCTCAGATTGTTACGGTGGATATCCACCCTGAGGGCTACGATTTAGAACAGGTCGAATACTATATTAAAAAATACAAGCCACGCCTATTTTATCTCAACCCTACCTTCCATAATCCAACTGGTTATACGGTTTCTGTTGAGCAGCGCAAAAGATTAGTGGAATTAGCTGAGCACTATCGGTTTCTAATAATAGAAGACGATGCCTATCACGACATTTATTTTGACCAAGCCCCACCACCTCCAATTTACACATTTGATAGTGTTGGGACAGTCATTTATATCCGAAGCTTTTGCAAATACATCTCTCCTGGTTTGAGAATTGCAACTGTTATTTGTCCATCATCATTAATGAAATCACTATTAACAGAAAAATCGCTAGCTGATAATGGCTCACCACTTCTCAATCAAAAAATTTTTCTCCATTACTTCTCCTCACTAAGATTGCAACAACATTTGGAGAAAATCCGAATTGCCCTACAGATTCGAAAGGAAATTATGGAGGAAGAGCTAGCTGTAACAGGCTGGCGATGGAACAGTCCAAAAGGCGGTCTAAATTTATGGGTACAGCTCCCAGACGATCTTCCAACTGAATTATTATTATCTAGAAGCATCGAACAATCGATCTCCTTTGTGCCAGGTCAAGTTTGTGATCCATTAAAACAACTATCCTCCTGGATACGTTTAAGCTATTCCTATGCAAATGAAAAACAGCTAAGAGAAGGAGTAAAAAAGTTGGTTACAGTGGCGCAATCACTTTCTAAGTGATCGGACTAGCGATTTAATTTCATCTATAAACGGTGGTATTCACAGCTTTATCAACCATTTCAATTATTTTTTCATCGGTGGCACGAATCGTAATAAGCGGTAGACATAGCAACAACAGGCAGACATATACACCTAACATATTCAGCTGTCTATTTGAATAATATGAAAAAAAGTTATACACCTAGCTCTTATCTGTTCAAAAGAATTACAGCAAATCACAGCAAAAAATTGTTCTCGGTGTAGAACACAATTTTACCAAGGAATGATAAGAGTGCTTTCAGATTTGAGAAAGCCATATTAACTCTATATTCCAGTAAAAATAACAGCCAAATTATTATTGAAGAGCGAGATTTAGAAAAATTTCTATTCTCATAACCTCCCTGTAGAATGATAGAATGTTTTTATACAGTGATAGAAGGAGGAGAAAGATATTGTCTAATCAAAATGAGTCTTCATTAGATAAGGAAAAGCAGCCTAATCCGAAAGTTAAAGTAGAAAGAAAAGAGGGGGAACCAACTGCTGCTTTCAAGGGGGCTTCCTGGGGCGCATTGTTAGTAGGTGTTACGGCATATTTTATAGGCTTGTTTAATGCAACGATGCAACTAAACGAAAAAGGATATTACCTAGCTGTTTTAATATTTGGACTCTATTCAGCAATATCCTTACAAAAAGCAGTAAGAGATAAAGAAGAGGGAATACCAGTTACTAGTATTTATTATGGTATTAGCTGGGTTGCACTTATTGTATCTATTTCATTAATGGGCATTGGGTTATATAATGCTGGAAGTATTGTTTTAAGCGAAAAAGGGTTCTATGGTATGTCATTTGTTCTAAGTTTATTTGCATCCATCACGGTTCAAAAGAATATTAGAGACACACAGAGAGCTAGAGAAAGAGATTAAGTTACTGAAAGAGTCGAGAAGTTCATTCTCGATTCCTTTTGTCATTTTTTCTTAAGCTCCATACTCCTCCAGACTATAAAAAAAGAGCATGGCTGTCATCAGCCATACTCCTCTCAATTTTATTTTTCTCCGCTTATTTCGACTAAAATTTTAGATTGTGTTTTGTCATTTGTTAACGTTTTGAATCCTTTTTCAACAATCTCATCTAGGTCAATTTGACTTGTGATGATCCCTTGTGGATTTAGTTGACCAGCGCTCATTGCATCAATTGTTCTTTGGAAAATTGACGGTGTATAAACAATGGATGATAATACATTAACACCTGTGTTTGTAAGTTGCATTGGATTCCATTCGATTGGTCTTGCAAAAATCGAAACAATCATCATGTTACCACGAGGTTTTGTTACATCAATTGCTTGTTTAAAGGTAGGAGCAACTCCTGCCACCTCAAAGGATACATCAACCCCATCTGCAACAATCGCACGAACTGCTTGTACAGGATTTTCTTTACCTGAATTAATAGCATGGGTTGCACCTAATTCTTTTGCCTTTTCTAATCGATCATCGGATAAATCTAATACGATAACTTTACTAGCACCTGATGCTTTTGCAGCGATTACTGTTAATAATCCAATTGGTCCAGCTCCAAATACAGCAACAGAATCACCTAATGTAACCCCAGCATCTTTAACAGCTTGTACAGCAACAGCCATTGGTTCTACCAGTGCACCATCTTGTAATGTTAAGTTATCTGCTAAACGATGTATATTCGTTACAGGGACATTAACATATTCCGCAAATCCACCGTTTCCATGTAAACCAATAAAGTTAAATCCATCATAACGATCGACTTCTTCATGTTTATTTCTATATGTTAATGTAGGATTGATGACAACTCGGTCCCCAGCCTTAAAGTCAGTAACCTTAGAGCCAACTTCTTCGATGATACCAGCAAATTCATGTCCCATTGTAAGTGGGGCAACTTCACCTGTTAAATCAGCTTTTTCATTAACTGGTACGAAAACCGGACCTTCTTCGTATTCATGCAAATCACTTCCACAAATACCAGCCCACGCTACTTTTACTTTCACTTCTTCTTCTCTTAAAGCGCGTAATTCAACCTCTTCAACTCTAATATCTTTCACACCATGCCAAACTGCAGCTTTCATTTATGTTACCCCCATAAAATTATTTAAATTGGTACCATAAAATAACATCCTTAATAGCTACTCGTGCATGATCAAAATCCGACACTTCTATACACTTGATAAAAGTATTGATGGACATATGATAGGATTCAACTAGATTCATCTTCCATTTGGTTTGTGCAGCTACATTTGTAACAAATATTGTTTCTTTAAAGAATCGTAGCATAGCAATATTTCCTGTAACATCAAAAAACAATTGTAACAAGTGGGCAAACGAAACAACATATTCATAAATATTTTCAGCAGACTTTCTTTGTTTCATAGCTTCAAATCGAAATAATAGTTCATTTTGCAAATCGGCAGTCCATTTAGATTCACACTTGGTTAGTGCAATATCCAATAGATGATAAAGCGCTTCCAAATAATCCTTTAATTCCTGATCCGTTATAATCTTCACTCTTACACCTTTATGTTGTACTTTTTCAACTACACCATCTTTTTGTAAAAGATATAGAGCCTCACGGACAGGTGCATGACTTACTTGTAACTCCTTTGCAATTTCTGCCTCTATTAAGCGCTGACCTTGTTCATAGTAACCAGAAAATATACGAAATAATAATCGTTCAGCTATTTGCTCAGAAATTGTTTTTTTTGAAATTGAATTTTCATCAAACCCCATTAAACCACTCCAATAAATTTATATCCTTTTATTTTAACATAATTCAGTGTATAGGGTGATTAGCTAAAAGCGTTATATATTATGGATTATAGATTATCGATAATCTATAAAAGTATTTTAATCTATAAACTCATTTCTTTCAAATATCTTGTTTTGGGTAGGTAACTAAATAATATCAAGTACCTTTTAAGAGAAAATTTATAAATGCAAAAAAGATGGTGTTAAGTTGATCAGATTGGTATATGGAGATAATTTGCGATATGAGTTACTCAATACTAACCCATAAAAAATGCACACAAATTGCTAGTTATTGTCTAACAATTTGTATGCCATTCATCTTACAGTGATTTGTTATGAGTTGACGATGTATATCCCTGTTTTTTCCATCAACGACTGTTGTGCTATATGAACCACTAATCTTCTCTGTTGCAATTTATATGGGCTTACCAGCACTTTGCATACCGAATGCAACCTTTTAATTATACTATTTCAAAAAGACTTAGGAATAACTCCTAAGCCGTAATCATGTTTCTTCTCATATGAAAAAGAGTCTGTACCCCTAGTCTCTATTCTCTATATAACTTACAATTTGATTGGCAACAGTTGATGTTAACAACGTAGATATATTACTTAAAACAATAATTGTTGCGTCACTTTCTATCAACCTTAAATAGGAGGAAGTAAAACCATTAATCCCGCCATGATGAAAAATGAGCGTATTATTCTTTTTTGTCTTAGTAATGTTCCATCCATATCCATGGCCAAAACGACCTGATGAAAGCATCTGAGTTGTTATATTTTTCGATAGTAAACAATTATTTTTTATTGCATCATCAAGTAATTGTAAATCTTCTACTGTAGAAAATAACCCACCAGCAGAATAGGTGTTAGACATATTGATGAAACTAGCATGATAAATATTATTTTTTTCTAACTCATAACCGCTTGCTTTATACTTTTGAATAGCCACGTTATAATCAAGACCAGTATTTAACATAGATAGAGGCTGAAGAATCTTTTGTTTAAGAAACTCTTCATAACTTAAACCACTTGTCATTTCTATAATCTTACCTAATACAATGTATCCTGAATTAGAATAATTAAACTCTTTCCCTGGTATAGATTTGAATGAACAAGAAATAATCCAATTTATTAAATCATCTGGTGATTGTAGTTGATAAGATTTTAATAAAAAATCAGGTTGATCAGTAATATTACCAATGCCAGATGTATGAGTTAATAGATGTTCGATCATAATTTGGTTACCTTTTGGAAAATTGGGAATAAAATTATCCACAGTATTATGTAACTGTAACTTTTGCTCTTCAACTAGCATTAAAATTGCAATGGTAGTAAAGATTTTAGTTACAGATCCAATACGGAACTTTGTAATAGCTGTATTTGGTATATCCCATTCATAATTAGCTTTTCCAAATGATTCTTTATATATTGTTTCTCCTTGATCAACCACTAAGATATTTCCACTAAACCCCTCTTCTTTTGAGTTTAAAAATGAATGAATATATGATTTTAGCAAATATCAAGCACTCCTTATTTTGTACTATAAGTTACTTGAAATGTTATCCAATGGCATTTACCAACTTCCTCCTTTCGAACTTTACGAGATCTTAAAGCTCATTTCTAAGATTTCTGCGAATTTCCTTTTGCTTTAACTTTATTAATTCTATGATACTTTTACAGATTCTTTTAAGTGACTCATTTGATTTGTAAGTGAGTACGAAAATACTGCCACCTTCTATCATGCTAAAGACTAAATACGCCATTTCTGTAGCTTCCTCAGGGGGCCAATTTGATTGGATAAACTTTTCTCTTAATATCATGATAAGTTCTTCATAGGCATTCTTGCATGCTAAACGAAGTTGCTCACTCATATGCCAAGTTTCCAAAGAAATAAGTGCTAGTGGAATTCCATCATGTGCAATTTTTGGATTGAAACTTAAACATTGCCCAAAAAAACACTCTACAGCTTTTATTACATCATCATGCTGTGAAAATAAATTTCTCAACTCTTGAGCAGCAAAATCTTTTGTTCGATTAATTGCCTCTGTCGCTAATTGCTCCTTGCCTTCAGGAAAATAATAATAAAGCGAACCTTTTGGACAACCCGACTCTTTAATAATTTGATTTAATCCAGTAGCATGGTATCCTTGTTTTTGAAACAGTGTTGACGCGGTTGATAAAATTTTCATTTTACTTTCTTGATTTCTAGACATTTTCCCCTCCGAAATTATAATGACTGGTCTATATAATAAATTGTTAAGACTATAAAGTCAATAGAACTGATTATTGCTTCACCTTTACTCGTTTAATTCAACTTTCATTTTTAATGGCAAGCTCTAATTCCTCTCCTTTTATGATTACTTGATCTACATCAAATAATTTATTTTAATTACCCATTAATTCAGACTGCTTTTCACCAGGATCAAAATTTTTTAAAATCATCACCATCTTTTTTTCTCTTCATATTCTATAGAATCAGAATATTGAGGGGGAAACGTATGGGGATTGAATTCACAGCTCTCCATTGC
>Ga0213825_1001004_pt1 | contig 20227 bp, 27 predicted proteins | sample MC6MC0900MG_FD_179896 | JGI IMG/M metagenome (GOLD analysis project Ga0213825, IMG submission 179896) | Enriched soil aggregate microbial communities from Iowa State University, Ames, United States - MC6-MC0900-MG | ecosystem: Environmental > Terrestrial > Soil > Unclassified | place: USA: Iowa... | reverse complement strand
CGGCAATTTAAAATTACTCACGATTTTCACCTGGTATCTCGCCTTCATCAGGCGTATTAATCATATGTTGCGCAGTAAGATGAAGCCGATAGTAAAATTCATCTCTTAGCGGACCTTGTAAGCCAACCATGTCCATTGCGTCTTTCATACAAGATAACCATGCTTTTGCACGGATTGGTGTAACTGGGAATGGCAAATGACGCGCACGCATCATCGGATGTCCATGTTCCTCTGTATAAAGCGGCGGGCCGCCTAAGTATTGTGTTAAGAATTGCTTTTGTTTGCGCGCAATTTCTGTAAATTGATTCGGGAATATTGAAGCAAGATCAGGATGTTGTGCAACAAGGCCATAAAAAGTGTCTACAAGACGGTGTAATGTATCTTCACCAATGGCCTCAAATGGTGCAAGGTTTTTCTCAATCATGTTGACAACCCCTTTAATGTCTTTTGTATTCATATTTTAACAATGCCTATTTCATATCTCAAATGAATTGCCTTGAAAAGGGCTATTTTTAAGCTAAACATGTTATTAATGTATACAATGGTATGTTTTCTTAGTAAAAACACGAGAAACTAGTCGGATGGTAAAAAAATCCTGTAGCTTAATAATGACTACAATATCATATTAGGTCATGCTGTTTATATTTTTGATTATAAAAACGCCGAATTTTATTTTCAGTTTCACGTTTAGGAATCATTAATTGAGCAAGTAGCTCTTCGAAAGTTTTTAATCCTGCTGGATAACTTTCAACTTCATATTCTAATTCATAATCCTCAATAGTTAGATAGGAACTATGGTCGAGAACAAGTAAACCGTTTTTGTATTCAATTTCAACTCTATTTGTGATTAACGAGCCAAAATACTCCATGTTGGAAAAAGGGATTCCATTTTCTTCGATTAACTGTTGCACCAATCCATCTGGAAGTCTGCCAAGTTTCAATGCCAATGAAGCTTCTGTTGCACTTAAAATTTGATTCGTTTCAAGTAGGCCAACCGTAGCTGGCTGTTTTAGGGTCATCTCATTAACCCCGCCTTTTTTACGAATTCGTAATGCTGCACCTAAGTTCTTTAAGGCAAAATCAGGTGTATCGAAGTAGTGGTTTTCCTGCGAGAAAATTTGCTTTTTATCAATGTTAAACTCGATAAGGAATCGTTCATATTCCTTTTTGGTGAGCATATTTTTAAATTCGATTTCAATATTTTGTGACATCGTCAGTCATCCTTTCACAAGGGTGTTCTTTAATAATACCTATGAACTTTGCTAACTGTCTACTTCGGGCACTTACACTTTCTTTTAAACTGCAATCCTTGGGAGAAATGGATGAAATATGCTAAAATAGGGGGGTGAAAGATGGAGGGTAAAAAATGAAGAAAAGAATAACAATTCTAAAGACAACTATAACAGAAAATAAGCTATTATTAGAAACCAATGAATCCATTAATGACTTAATTCCAGGTGAGCAGATTCTTGTGGATTCTGACCAATTATCATTCATTTACTTAATGGAGGACAAAGAAGATTATACATATATCGTTCTATCTGAACATATCTGGCCATTCTTAAAGGCTGCAAAAGAGCAAGTGAAACCTATATGGCTTTCATTTAATGAAGGACAAATAGAACTAATTAATTTTCATGATGAATTAGAATATGTAATAACTAATATTAAAGGTAATAGTAACTATGGTAAAGAAATGGTTACAAAAGTTGAGGGAATTTTCTAAACATAATTTGTTTTTATCGAGGTGGAATCATGAAGCATTGGGATCAATTTTTAGCCCCATATAAGCAAGCTGTATTAGAGCTGAAAATTAAATTAAAGGGAATGAGGGGGCAATTTGAACTGGATTCTACTCATTCACCAATTGAATTTGTCACAGGACGCGTTAAACCAATCGCAAGTATTCTCGATAAAGCGAATCAAAAAGGTATTCCATTGGATAGATTGGAAGAGGAAATGCAGGATATTGCCGGCATGCGTATCATGTGTCAGTTTGTCGATGATATACATATGGTTGTCAACTTATTAAGAAACCGCAATGATTTAGAGATAGTGGAAGAAAGAGATTATATTTCCCACAAAAAGACGAGCGGGTATCGCTCCTATCATATTGTGATTCGTTACCCTGTTCAAACCATTCATGGCGAAAAGAAAATTCTTGCCGAAATTCAAATCAGGACGCTGGCGATGAATTTTTGGGCAACAATTGAACATTCATTAAACTATAAGTACAAAGGAATATTTCCTAAAGATATCCAAATGAGACTGCAAAGAGCTTCCGAAGCCGCTTTTCGACTTGATGAGGAAATGTCATTAATCCGTGGGGAAATTCAGGAAGCTCAGGCTTTTTTTACAAGAAAGAAAGAGTTGAAGCATGAGGAAAAAAACTAGTGAATAAACTACCTTTTTGAAAGCCAATCAGTACAAGGAGCATAAAAATATGAAATTTGCGATTACTTCAAAAGGAGATCAAAAATCAAACATATTGATGCACAAAATGAGGACGTACTTACTTGATTTTGATCTTATATATGATGAGGACCAACCCGATATTGTTGTTTCCATTGGCGGTGATGGGACATTGCTTTATGCCTTCCACCGCTATAGCAGTCGATTAAGTAAAACTGCATTTGTTGGGATCCATACTGGACACCTCGGATTTTATGCCGACTGGATACCAGATGAAATTGAAAAGCTTGTGATTGCAATTGCTAAAACCCCTTATCAAGTCGTCGAATACCCCTTGCTTGAGGTCATCATTCGTTACGCGCATGCCGGTAAGGAATCAAGATATTTAGCTCTTAACGAATCAACCGTAAAAAGTGTTGAGGGGACACTCGTAATGGATGTCGAAATCCGTGGGCAGCATTTTGAACGGTTTCGTGGTGACGGTCTGTGTGTTTCGACCCCATCGGGAAGTACGGCATATAATAAAGCACTCGGCGGGGCGATTATCCATCCGTCGATATCTGCCATTCAAGTCGCGGAGATGGCATCCATAAATAACAAGGTGTTTAGAACAGTAGGCTCGCCGCTCATCCTTCCGGCGCATCATAACTGTATGCTGAAACCCGTTAACCGCTCTGATTTTCAGGTAACGATTGATCACCTGACATTGCTTCATAAAGACGTAAAATCGATTCAATTTAGGGTACCGGAAGAAAAGATTCGTTTTGCCCGCTTTCGTCCTTTTCCATTCTGGAAAAGAGTTCATGATTCATTTATTTCTGATTAAGCGGCAGGTACCTTTATGATGACTTCTCGCTTTCAATTGAATTGGGTTATTGATAACAATCATGCCGGACTGCTAATTAAGGAATTTTTAAAAAAAGAAGAGATCTCCCGTACAGCCTTAACAGATATCAAGTTTAAGGGAGGGAGTATCCAAATAAATAGAGAAGAAGTAAATGTCCGTTATAAGCTAAGGGCAGGCGATGTGCTGACGGTTATTTTTCCTGCAGAACACCCAAGCGAAGGGCTTCAGGGGGAGGATATCCCTTTAACGATTTTGTTTGAAGACGATTTTCTACTTGTTGTTAACAAACCTGCTGGTATGAATACGATTCCCTCAAGAGAACACCCTACGGGCAGTCTTGCTCATGCACTAGTCGGTTATTATCGGCGTGTCGGGCTCGAGGCAACGTCTCACATTGTCACCCGTCTTGACCGTGATACTTCTGGGCTTGTTTTAATTGCGAAGCATCGCCATGTTCATCATTTGTTTAGCAAAATGCAACAGAACGGGCTGGTTAAAAGAACATATGAGGCTTTTGCAGGTGGTTTGCTTGTGGCAGAAAGAGGTACAATTAAAGAACCGATTGGCCGAAAAGAGGACAGTATTATAGAAAGAGAAGTGCGTGACGACGGTCAATACGCCTGTACACACTATCAGGTAATTGAGAGACATCGTTCATTTACACATATCGAACTGCAGCTTGAAACGGGTCGGACACATCAAATTAGGGTTCATATGGCCTATATTGGTCATCCGTTGCTTGGGGATGATTTGTATGGGGGAGACGTATCATTAATCGATCGGCAAGCACTTCATTGTAAAAAAATCAAATTTCAGCACCCATTCCTGGAAGAGGATATGGCTTTTTCAGCACCGCTTCCACAGGATTTGAGTGAAATTATCGAGGCTGATCCGAGTTAATTTGGATCAGCCTTGTCATTTTTAATCAGTCAAATCGTTTAAATTTTTCCTCGATATATGGCATAGTAGAAGGAATAGAAAGCAAATCCATTTCAGGGTACCTTAATGCGGTAAGCTGACCTCCGAAAACGGCACCCGTATCTATGTTGTATGTATTATTGAGGATTCGTGGCTCCTTTACTGGTGTATGCCCGTAAACGATTGTGAAATCACCCGAATACGATTTTGCCCAATCTCTTCTTACAGGTGAGCCGTCAGGGTGTTTCTCACCGGTTATATCTCCATAAAGAACAAACTCTTTGACCTTTGCATGTGTCTGCCCGATCAATTCCTCCTTAATACCAGCATGTGCAATAATGAGCTTTTGATTGTCTAATACTAAATAAAGTGATGACTTTTCATAAAGCTCCATAAATTTTTTACGAATGGATTGCTGGTCTTTTTTATCTAATGATTCATATTCTGCGACAGTTGTTTCAAGACCGTGGGCAATCTGTACCTTATTCCCAAGAAAGAAGCGGTATAACTTATTGCAATGATTTCCGGGCGTGTAGTAAGCCTGTCTAAGCTTGATTACAAGCAGCCAGACAATCTCAATCACCTTTAAAGATTCGGGTCCCCGGTCAGTTAAGTCGCCAACGAAACCTAGAGCTCTGTTGTCAGGATGGACTGGTATCCCAGCTTCCCACCTGTATCCAAGCTTAAAGGTAAGTTCTTTAAATTCACTAAAACACCCGTGAATATCACCAATAATATCTATTTTCATATGATGCACCCTCCTGTTTATTATTTTTTATGAAAAGGTTTATTTTTATCAAAAGAATTCTTAATGTTATGAGGTGGTTCAAAATGGAACAACACATGTCCGTAATTTCCTTGCTGGTTGTTGTCACAATAGCATTTATAACTCCAATTATCCTTCATAGGCTTAAATTAAATTTTATCCCAGTAGTCGTTGCCGAAATCATTATGGGTCTGATTATTGGAAAAAGTGGCTTTGATATCGTTCATCAGGATATGTGGCTCTCCACACTTTCATCGCTTGGCTTTATATTCCTCATGTTTTTAAGCGGACTTGAAATTGATTTTACAGCCTTCACGGGTCGGAAAAAGCGGGAAATTCTCCCTAATGGTAAAAAAGAACCAAATACCTTTGTTGTGGCAACAGTAATCTTTGCTGGTATCTTTATTTTTTCTCTTGGGCTATCTTATTTGTTCGTCATGGCAGGTTTTATCGATAATGCCTTTTTAATGACACTAATTATTTCAACTATTTCATTAGGAGTTGTGGTACCAACCTTAAAAGAGGCTCACCTGATGAAAACAGTAATCGGGCAAATTATTTTATTGGTTGCCGTCATTGCTGATTTAGTCACAATGATTCTGCTCGCTATTTTTGTCTCGATTTATGAAGCGGGACATGGAAATACATGGCTTCTTTTGCTATTATTTGTTGCTGGAATCGTTCTTTATTTTGTTGGAAAAAGATTTAAAAATCGCACCTTTTTGGAGACATTGTCAACTGGAACTGTACAAATCGGAACAAGAGCTGTGTTCACATTGATTATTGTATTAGTTGGCCTATCCGAAACAGTCGGAGCTGAAAATATACTCGGAGCCTTTTTAGCGGGAGTTCTCGTATCATTATTATCTCCAAACCAGGAGCTTGTTCATAAGCTTGATTCCTTTGGCTACGGATTTTTAATTCCCATCTTTTTCGTGATGGTTGGTGTAAATCTCGATGTTTGGTCATTATTCAGTGAAAAGAAGCTCCTGCTTTTAATCCCGCTCTTATTAATAGGGCTGCTATTATCTAAGCTAGTGCCGGTCTATCTCTTAAAAATTTGGTATGACGTTAAAACGGTTATTTCTTCTGGCTTTTTACTCACTTCAACCCTTTCTCTCGTCATTGCGGCAGCAACAATTGGAGAGCGAATTGGGGTTATTTCAGAGCATATGAAGGGAACATTAATACTGGTAGCGGTTATTACTTCTATTTTTACCCCGATTGTGTTTAAAAAGGTATTTCCTAAAGAAGCGATAGCAGGTAAAAAGGTCAGTGTTGCTTTTTTAGGTGCCAATCAGGTCACCCTCCCTGTATCGCTTGAGTTGAAGTCCGATCTTTACGATCCCGTTCTTTATCATACAAAAATGGAAAAATCGGATCGACAAATTGCCAATTCATTATTTGAAATTGTAGAAATACCAGATTATGGACTTGATACTATTACAAAAACGAATGTGTATCAATCTGAGATTGTCGTCATCTCAACCGGTGATGAAAATTTGAATGCGACATTGTCAATTGCTGCAAAAGAGAATAATGTTCCAAGGGTTATAGCCCGGATTGAGAGTCCTGATTTAGAGCAAAACTTGCGTGAGCATCAGATCGAAATGTATTCTGCCTTTAAGTCTTCGAAAACCCTTCTCCGGGCGTTAATTGAATCACCCACCTTAATTAACATTTTGACGAATCAGGAGGAAGGGCTTTTTGAAATAATAATGATGAATATCCATTTTGAAGGAATGCCGTTACGTCGATTTCCCTTTACGGGTGATATCATTATTGTGCGGATTTTTAGAGATAAGGATTCAATTGTCCCACATGGTGACACAGAATTGCAGATGCATGACCGTCTGATTGTAACTGGTACGAAGGAATATGTAGATGAGTTGAAAAGGGAATTGGAATTTTGTGAAACATGTTAAAGAAAAATCACGGTACTTTCCATTTAAGACAAATTAGTGTAGAATTAGTACCAAGTACTAATATCTTGTAATTATAGTAGGGGGACTTTTAATAATGAATCTTTCTTTAGCAGGAAAAACATATGTCGTAATGGGTGTGGCCAATAAACGAAGCATTGCGTGGGGAATTGCCCGCTCACTGCATAATGCAGGGGCACGGTTAATTTTTACGTATGCGGGTGAAAGAATTGAGAGCAGTGTCCGTGAATTAGCTAATACTTTGGAGGCCGAAGGAACACTTGTCCTTCCTTGTGATGTAACAAGCGATGAGGCAATTGCTGCTTGTTTTGCAGAAATAAAAGAGGAAGTTGGGACGATTCACGGTCTGGCACATTGCATTGCATTCGCAAAAACAGAGGAGTTAAAAGGTGAATTTGTCAACACTTCAAGGGATGGATTTTTGCTTGCACAAAATATAAGCTCCTATTCACTAACGGCAGTTGCCAAAGAAGCACGTGGCTTGATGACTGAAGGTGGAAGCATTGTAACCTTAACCTATTTAGGTGGCGAGCGTGCCATACCAAACTATAATGTAATGGGTGTAGCCAAAGCATCTCTAGATGCGTGTGTACGTTATTTAGCTGCAGACCTTGGCAAAGATGGTATCCGTGTTAATTCCATTTCTGCAGGCCCAATCCGTACATTATCAGCAAAAGCGATTGGCGAATTTAATTCTATTTTAAATGAGATTGAAGAAAGAGCCCCATTACGCAGAACAACATCACCAGAAGAAGTCGGTGATACTGCACTGTTCCTTTTCAGTGAACTATCCCGTGGAATTACCGGAGAAAACATTCACGTCGATTCCGGATACCATATTCTTTAATAAAATGAACCAAGCCCGCTTAAAAAGCGGGTTTTTATTATGGATTCTTTTAACGATAGTGAAATTCCTAGTGACGAGTATAGGCAATTCGCATACATATAATGTGTAGGATTACGTTAATAGGAGGTATGAGGTATGTCGAAAATGAAGAGTAAGGGACCTCTTTTATATGTCCATCAGTCGTTTCCATGGACGCCAACAAAAAACAGCATGCAGGAAATATATACTACTAAGTGGAAACCGGAATCATTAGATGAAGAAATTGAGGAAATAATGCAGCTAGGGAATGGGAGCGATAAGAAAATTTCCCATACGAAAAAGGAGCTTATCCATGAAGCAATACCAATTGATGTGACTAACTCAGAAAATTTTGAAATTGGTCAACATCAGAAAACACACCGAGGTTCATTTAATAGGGTAAAACCCTTTAAAGAAATGGACTTAAATGAGCGCTTAGACTATTTAATCAACTTTCCAAAAGTACTTCCCCCAGTTCCATGCGTCTTTTATACGGCTGAAAAAAATTATCAAGGGTACCTAACGGAATACGATCAAGACCAAGTAACGATTCAGTTTCATGATCAAACAGTTAAAACTTTCCCGCTTGGGGAATTAAGGGATGTCATCATGATTGGGATTAAAAAAGTCTAGATTACAAAAAAGCCAGCCGATACACGACTGGCTCATTTTAACGGCCGCTTTTCTTAATTACAAAGACCTAGGTTAACGTCAGCAATACATTGGACTGCACAGAAGCAGCTTAAATCAACTGTAATGCAGTCATTGCTTGCGCGGAATCTGTCAACCTGGCAAACTTTTGTTAAGTCAACGCAGCATTTATCGCTGCTTGACACAAGGTTTACCGATGCAAAGTGTCCACTGCTTTCGCGGTGTCCAGGTACTAAGACACGAAGTGTAGCACAGCAATTATCAAATACTTCTTCGACACGGAAGAAGATAGATATACAAGCATTTCCTTCGTGTGTTAAAAATGCATGAAATGGAGACCCGTCTTCTGTACTTAAAATAAATACACGTGTATCAACAGGCTCTCTTCTAGCTGGTGATACCAATGTTCCTAGTGGTTCTGTAAAGCAACTGGAACATTCTGTACATTCTTCTTCTACAGCATTATCTTGGATTTCTTTAATGGCTCGAACTACTTCGCAGACACAATTTCCATTACGAAAATCGTCGTGTTTTTTTCCACTACCCATTATTTTTCCTCCTTAATCAGTGATATATATCTTACATTATTAACATATTTCATTGAACGCTTTTGGGTTACGGACAATTGCCTTGTTTGGCAAAATTAGGCGGATACATGCACTATTTGGAAAGGAAAGGATCAATTCATGATGAAAATAACTATTTTAAATTTCCTGATTTTATCACTTTCAAGCTTCAGGCTGACACGTTTACTTGTTTTTGATAGAATTACCGAATTTATACGCGCACCTTTTTTCGATGAAATTAGTGAGGAAAATGAGGATGGGGAAAGAGAGGTTTATTACCTACCAAAGAAAACAGGGTTCAAAAAATTTATGGGTGAACTTCTCAGCTGTTATTGGTGTACAGGTATTTGGGCGGCAGCCCTTATTGTAGCGTTTTATTATATATCACCAGATTTTTCTACACCAATAATCCTTATATTAGCGGTTGCAGGTCTTGCATCGATACTAGAATTATTCGTACAGTATTTTATCGGCTAATAAGTACTCTAACGAAAGCTTCGAGAAACTACGCCTCTGTCTTTGCCCTTTGGGTCTCACCAATCGGTAAGTTTTCTTTAAAAAATAATTCTTATGCTGAGACAAGACTTTTATTGGCATCATATTCTAACTAGTAGGAAAAGAATTGACTTCGAAGGAGAGAGAAATGATGAGGAACAAAAAGAAGAGCAAGCAAGCAACACAATCGATTCAATCATCAAACTCTAAGAGGAAAAAGGGCTGCGGATGCGGTAAAAAAACATCTAAATAAAAGGTTAAACTGCTAGTGATCTGGCAGTTTTTTCTTTTTTCGAAATGTAGATCGTTATTAAAAATTAAGTTAGCTAGTCATAATTTTAGTCAATGTCGAAAAAACTACATAATAACAGTACCTTAAAAAATGGAACAAGGAAAGGGATAACATGGTCATTAGATATCGTTTAATTTTGCTCACTTGTTTATTAGTATTGGCAGCGTGTAATCATAATCAACCGGGTAAGGACAGTCAATTAGCCCTGTTGAAAACGATGAATCCTAACCCGGTCGTGACGGACAAAACAAAAGACAGCGACGGGGTGGATGAAATCAAGAAGGACGTAAGCTCTTTGCCTGAAATTTATGATGTTGCCGTTGTAAAGGGGAAAAAGGATACGCTTGTTGTTTATAAAGTGAAGCATTTGCACCGATTTAAAATGAAAAAAATCGAAAAAAATATTAACAAAATGCTTGAAAAAAAATATCCGAAAGAAAACTTCACCGTTTCCAGTGATTATAAAATTTTCCTTGAGACCGTTCGGTTGGATGAGCGGATGAAATCTGCTAAATTTTCTCATCGTGAGGCTGAAAAACAATTTAAGAAAATCGTTAATATGACAGACAATAAAAAGTAAGAAAGGGCGAATGATGATGGAGAGTAAGCAAAAAAAGCAAAACACGACGCTTCAGCAGCGGAACTATCAACAGCTTCAACAAAAACATGAGATAAAAAGACCAGTTCTGAAGAATTGTATCAAGGCATTTTTTGTTGGCGGGCTCATTTGCGTAATTGGTCAAGCTGTCAGTTATTTTTACATATATTTTTTTAATTTTACTGAACAGAGTGTGGGAAATCCGACTGTGGCAACGATGGTCTTTTTCTCAATGCTGCTAACAGGATTTGGGGTATACGATCGCCTTGGGCAATTTGGAGGTGCAGGAAGTGCGGTGCCTGTTACAGGGTTTGGAAATGCTGTAATCTCTGCTGCAATTGAACATCGGACAGAGGGTTTTGTACTTGGAGTGGGCGGGAATATGTTTAAGCTTGCAGGTTCAGTAATTCTATTCGGAGTATTCTCTGCATTCGTTGTTGCATTGATTAAAACGCTGCTCATAATTTGGGGGGTTTTATAATTGTTAAAAGGGCATCAATCATGGTTATTCGCAAATCGGCCAATGATTACCGCCACAGGGGTAACAGGTGGACCATTTGAAGCAAACGGCAAATTGGCGAATGACTTTGACTTATTATATGAAGATTTATGGATGGGCAAAGAATCCTACGAGAAGGCCCACCGCTTATTACTGGAAGAGGCGATAAAAATGGCATTGCAAAAAGGGAATGTTCAAAAAGAACAGGTGCAATTTTTATTTGCCGGTGATTTAATTAATCAAATAACGCCAACGAGCTTTGCGGCAAGAACGATGCAGGTTCCCTATTTTGGTCTTTTCGGGGCATGCTCCACTTCGATGGAGGGCTTAGCACTATCATCCTTTGTGGTTAATTACCAGGGGGCAAAATACGTGCTGACAGGGGCATCAAGCCATAATGCAGCCGTAGAAAAACAATTCCGCTATCCGACAGAATACGGCGGTCAGAAGCCACCGACAGCTCAATGGACGATAACTGGTGCCGGAGTTGCACTTGTCGAGCCTAATGAGCCTGGAAAGCAGCATCCTGTGACAACCTCGGCAACGATCGGGAAAGTTATTGATATGGGTTTAACAGACCCATTTAATATGGGAGGGGCGATGGCACCGGCAGCAGTAGATACGATTATCGCACATTTTCGGGATATGCAACTGGACCCTTCATATTATGATTTAATAGTAACAGGTGATTTGGGAAGAGTCGGTCATGATACGGCATTTGAATTGCTCAATAAAAGCGGCCTAAAATTAGAACGGAAACAATTTCAGGATTGCGGCTTATTAATATATAAAGATGAACAACCAGTCCAGTCAGGGGGAAGCGGTGCAGGGTGTTCAGCCACTGTTTTATATGGACATCTCCTAAATCAGTTAAAAAAGGGAACATATAAACGAATGTTAGTAGTAGCGACGGGGGCATTGTTATCTCCGCTCAGCTTTCAACAAAACGAATCCATACCATGTATTGCACATGCAGTAGCGATTGAGATGAATGAAGAAAAGGGGTGATTCAATGCTTGCAATGTTTTTTTGGGCATTTGTGATTGGCGGCCTAATCTGTGTCATTGGGCAGCTTTTATTTGATGTAGCTAAACTAACTCCGGGTCATACCCTAAGCTTACTTGTTGTCATCGGAGCGATTTTGGATGGTTTTGGACTGTATGAACCATTAATGGATTTTGCCGGTGCCGGAGCGACCATACCGATCACCAGCTTTGGAAATTCCTTAGTTCACGGAGCGATGCAGGATGCGCAGGCACATGGAATCATTGGCGTCCTAACAGGTATGTTTCAAGTGACTAGCTCAGGAATTTCTGCAGCTATTATATTTGGATTTATTGGGGCGCTTATTTTTAAACCTAAAGGGTAAAATGCACATTTTTATATCCAATATTTGAATAGGTTGTCATGCCTATACACATTAATAAGTAATTTCATATGTTATTAATGAGATTACTAAAGTGAGGTGACAGTCTATGTGCTTTGGATATGGCGGTTACGGCTACGGTTACGGCGGCGGTTTCTACGGCGGTTCTACTTTCGTATTAATCGTTGTATTATTCATTCTTTTAATCATTGTCGGTGCAAGCTTCTTTTAAGAAATAGTAAGCTTGTTTCGATGGGAGGGGTTGGCCCAAAAAAGTGGCCAGCCCTTTCTTTTGTAACTTTTATATAAAATCCATTTTAAGTATAAAATTTAAGTAATGGTAGATAAAGGTAATGGAATTCAAGATTAATAATTCAAAAAAGGTGTTGTCTAAAAAGTAGTAGATAGGCTCATTTTCATCGCAAACGGCAAGGGCGCCTGGAGCTGCGGGAAAGCCTGCCGGCCGAGCCCCCGCATGGCGTAAGCCTGAGGAGGCTCGGCGCGGCTGGCCCGCGGAAAGCGACCAGAGCCCCTGACGTTTGCATGCCTTCTATCCAAAATCTACTTCTCGGACAGCCCCTTACAATATAAACAATGTATGGGTAATATTGGTGTTGTTTTATTTCAAACGATAAAATTTAATTTAATATTTATGAAGAAGATCTTACTTCTTTAGTTGTTAACACCCGTAAAGCATCTCGGACCTCCCGAGCAAATCTAATTGGATTTTCAAATAACCAATGATTGTGGAATGCTGTTACTATAATGTTATGTCGGTGCAATTTGGAAATAAATGGATTTAGTTCTTCTTGAAGAATGACAGTTTCACCACTACAAAGTGCTCGTCCATCTGGAGTTAACGATTCAAATGTAAACATTTGAGGAATTAAAAGGAAGGACCTTCCTGGTCTTCCTAATACACGTGGTTTTATATTGTTCCGTAATCTCATAATTGAACAAATGCCATTTTCAAATGTATGCATTCCACCTAAAATCCTGTGAAATTCATCGCATAATTCTTTCTCAAAATTGTCTAATCTTTGAGGTTGGTTGAGATTGCGCTGACATTACTGGTTGTCAATACCTCTAAAGCATTTCTTACTTTTCTTGCAAAAGAAAGGGGCACATCGATTGCTTCGAAGAGGATATACATTAGGCGAGGAGTATTCAACTATAATCATCTCTTAAATTTACCTTTTAGAAATAATATATTCATCAATGTTTTTCTTGCATGTGTATCAAACTCAATTATTAAAAAGAAAGTGGAAAAACCTAATCCACTTTCTATCTATTCCTTTTGAACATTTTGACTTTAGATAGATCATTTGGATTATCTAATCTATAACGATAATTTTCTCTAAGGTTAAGATTCTGAAGTCTTTCAACCGCTTCTTCAAATTCCACATTGTTCATTTGTTTTGTTGCAAGGAGCGAGCATAATATTGCAAAAGCTATTGCAGTTGTATCAACGTGTACATCGATTTGTATATCTACATCAGAGTTACCACTTTGCCCAATTGAATTGATACTTTCATTCCTGATTTTGATATCGTCTTGTTCAAAAGTATGAGATTCAGAACTATTTTTGTTATTGATCAATTCCCTTTGTGAATGCCGACCCGCAACATTCATCCATTTCTGAGGCATATTTTGTCGGCGTTGTCTATGTTCCATATTTTCACCTACCTCTAAAAGGGTGGGGTTTTAAAACCCCACCCCCATTGTTAGAAATTAAAAATCAACATCAACATCAGTATTTTGATCTTGGTCGTTTTCTTGCTCTTGATCAGAGATTACACGGGCATTGCTTCTGCTATTTAATGTAATATCTACTCTTGAATTTCCAGAATTCGTTAATGTTGTGCGCGCTACATTAGTATTTTTATCAGTGTTCCGGACTTCTGCCTCAGCCTCTGATTCAGTTCTGTTTCGCAATTCATTTTCGAAATCATTATCAACATCTACATTTACATTTGTATTAGTGTTATTTCGACGGTTCATACCTGAACGTAAAATATTTTCATTTCGTTTTCTTCTTCTTCTATTTGCCATTTGAAAATCCTCCTTGTTTTATGCTCTATTGTTTTTCCGTTATATAAATCCTTTTAATAAACCAGTGGTCAGATTTGCATATTAATTCATGGAGTAGGATTAGTAGAATTACGACCGATCATATCTAAGAACTCTTCTCTTAGAAATCGATATCAATATCATTATCTTGTTCCTGCTCACTATCTTGTTCTTGATCAGCTCTAACTCGGGTATTACTTTGGCTATTTAACCTTACATTAACCCGGGAATTCCCTGAATTAGTAATAGTTGTACGAGCAATATTTGTATTATTATCTGTATTCCGAACATCCGATTCAGCTTCAGATTCATTATTATTTCTAATTCTATTTTCAATGTCATTATCTACATTGATGTTTTCGCGATTTCGATTATTACTTCTAAAGGAGTTTTGGTTTCCTAAGTTATCAAATTCTCTTGAACCCATTAATATTTCACCTCCATGATGTGTACTTGCTTTCCAGTTTATTCCTAAAAATTAAAATGGATTAGTCATTTTACCAAGGACAAATACCTCTTTTTTTGTAACCCAACACTTATCGATTTAGGCTTTTGAAAAATGGAACAGGGGGATATTTTCCGACAATTCTTAATCACCATTTTCACTTTCATTCATACAATAAAGTAGTTTATGAAGGAGTGTGAGTTTTGAACATGGATAATGGATTCTTTAAAAACATAGAAAAGAAAACGGGCGTTAACATGAAAGATATTTTTGATTTAGCAAATTCCTTACAACATGCAAATTTTAAAGATGAAAAAACGGTCCGTAATGTAATTCGACGAGTTTCTGAAATTGCCAATAAACCGGTGAGTAAAGATATGGAAAACCAAATTGTTAAATCCATCATTAATGATGGTAAGCAACTGGATTTCAATACTATTGCAAATATGATGAATAAAAAATAATAAAAAGAAGGAGCCCTTTTCCTAACTTAGGATTCGGACTTCTTCTTTTTATTAATGGGGGCTAAGAACCTAGAGCGGTTTGTCTTTTTTCCTCTTCTGCTGCTCGGCACGGAGATCTGAAGCTGCTCCTTTGCACGAGTCATCGCTACGTAAAATAATCTTCTCTCTTCTTCAAGAGCAGTAAAGTCGCCATTTCGATAAGCATCTAGGGCAAAGTCATGAGGCAGGCTTCCGTCTACAGCACCGATCATATATACTGATTGGTATTCAAGACCTTTAGCCCGGTGGATGGTGCTAAGACTGATGGCATCTGAAAAATGCTTACTTAAATTCTTAATTTCCTTATTCATTGCTGATATATGCTCGGCATGTGCCAACAATGCCTCGATTGTATTAAAGCTCTTTGCGGCCACTTTAAGGTCTTTAAGATCGTCCGATCCTTTTTCCAGCTTACTCGACTCATTACCCCGTTTCTTAAGAAAATCAAGAAATCCAATATCTTTTTCAATTTTTTCAATGGCGGTAGCAGGGGACAAATGCTTTAGGCTGCGAATGACGGTTATCGCCTTTTTTACCTTTTTCTCTTGAAAGGCATGGGCAGTTTTCAAATATGAAAGCGCCTCAAGAAAACTGCAGTCTTTTAAGATGCTCTCTGCTTTTAAATCTTTAAGGACAGTCTGTTTTAAAAATAATAATGGCAAAATATCAGTCAGTGCCTGTGGATCATCTTCGTTTAAGCTAACCCTTAAAAATGAAAGGGCACTTCTAACAATATAGCGGTCGTAAAATGATTCTGCGTCCTGGTCAATTTTAAATGGAAGGTTTGAACTGGCTAATCGTTCAAACACCGCACGAGACCCGACATTCGTTCGGTATAGAATTGCAAAATCGCCTGGCTTTGCTCCCCTTGAGATCTTCTCTTGAATATCAGTGACAATCATCGTCGCTTCTTCCTCTTCATCATATGGGAATAATAACAGCGGCAGCTCTCCAGATGAAAATTGTGCTTTCATCTTCTTCGTTCTTCTCACTTTATTCACGGCTATCATTTGATTAGCGGACGCCACAATTTCATGCGAGGAACGATAATTTTGGTCAAGAGTAACCAGTTTTGCGTAAGGAAAATCCTTTTCGAAGTCGAGTAAATAGCTTGGGTCACTTCCTCTAAATGAATAGATTGCTTGATCGTCATCACCGACTGCACAAACATTTCTATGTTTTGCAGAAAGGAGTTTGATAAGTTCATACTGGACCTTATTTATATCCTGAAACTCATCGATTAAAAAATAATGAAAGCGATTCTGATATTGTTCAAGCAGGTCAGGTGACGTGCTTAAAAGCTGATAACAGCCAATGAGCATATCATCAAAATCAAACAGTCCTTCACGTTGTTTGTATTCCTCATATTTTTGATAAAGGAAGGCAACCTTTTCTTCCCACTCAGATAGGGGCTTAATCTCATTTGGAAACAGAAGTGAGTTTTTCCAAAAGCCAATCTGCTGCAGCGCTAAATCATAGGCAAATTCTTTTTCAGACAAGTTAAGCTCTTTACCGGCCGCCTTCAGGATTTTATCTCGCTGCCATTCTTTTTTTAGCAGTTTGTTAGATGACCAATTCGCTCCGTCATGGTACATAAGAATACGATAAAAAATACTGTGAAACGTGCCTGTGACTAGCCGATTAATATTTTCTCGTTTCATATTTGGATAGGAAAGCAAACGATTCTTCATTTCAGTGGCGGCTTTTGACGTGAAGGTAACAAGCATGATGGTACTTGGTTCAACATGTTTCGCCTCCAGCATATACGCTGTGCGTGCCGTAAGAACTCTTGTTTTGCCGCTTCCTGCACCAGCCAGGACTAATATCGAACCCTCCGTTTCCATGACTGCCTCAACCTGGCTTTTATCTAGAACGGTTCCATTTTCAGCAAGCTTCTGTATATATGGTGGAGAATCGTGTTGAATTTCTCTGGTTATTTGGTTAAACGGGACAGTGTATTCAATGTTTTTGGCGGGTTTGAAGTGTTCAAAGTCATTAGGGGTTGCTGTAATGGTCCTGCCTTGCGGTATTTTAAAACCGTTTCGTTCGATAAAGTGTTCGGTATCTTCCAATTTATTTATTGGAGGGAGCGGATCTAGACATTGTTTTTTTGGAGCGTGAACATGAAAAAAATGTGGGTTCACCTGAATACCAAGAAACAACCGAACCTTCTCATTACAGACAGGACAGTGCAACTCACCATTTTTTCCAGCGAGAAATATTTTTTGATATTGATCTCGAGCTAGTTTCTCTAGAGCAATATATTGATTTTGATAGATAGCTGTTTTCATATTTTTAAACCTCTATTTCTATAAATAAGACATGTTCTATCATATCAAAACCTGCCTCTAACTAAAAGGAGTTTCGTAGTCATAAGTAGAATTACCAAAAAGCATAAGGTACAGGGGGGATGGTACTGAAATAAAAAATGACGAGTGCTAAAATTCACCCGTCATTTCAATTACCATTTTTGAGTTTTGGACCCAACCCTTTCAACAGCCAGGTAAGACCAAGATTTACCTTAAATTTCTTTCATCATCGTTTTATGTGGAATACCCGCGTCTAAAAATTCATCTGAAACCACTTCATAACCAAGTCCGCCATAGAAGGGGATGGCATGCGTCTGGGCATTAAGCTTTAATTTATGCAAGCCCTGAGCCTGCGCATGGGTCTCGATTGCTTTCATCATCGATTTTCCAGCACCAATTTTTCTTGCTTTTTTTAACACACAAATTCGTTCCACTTTCCCGTAGCCATCAACCACACGAAATCTGCCAGCACCGACAGGCGAACCTTCATGGTACATCACAAAATGAGTCGCTTCCTGTTCAAATTGATCGATTTCTTCATCAAGCGGGACATTCTGTTCTTCAACGAAAACAATCTTTCTTACTGAAAAAGCATCTTCAAGTTCCTTTTGATTTTCAACAACCTTAATTGTCACGTTCAACTATTCCTTTCCAAGACGAAATGTTTCATAAACGGTCCAAGAACCATTTTCTAATTGATAAAGTAAATGGAAGCGGTCGATCGTTTCTTCATGATTCACTTTTGTCATCCGCAGTGAACCAAAGACATCGGAATGCTCATCATTAGAAAGCTTTTGACCAATGGTAATGTGGGGAACGAAGGCATAATCTAAATTCTGCCTGTTAAATTCCTGATTTATTTCATTATGGAGGTTTGTAAGTTCCTCCGTCGGCTCTACTTTAAAATAGATGACATTATTTACAGGCTGAAAAGAGCTGATTTTGGATGTTTTTAATGAGAACGGCTTTGTATCACTAGCGATTTGCCGTAATTTATCTGCATAATCCTTTGCATCCTCTTCATGTGCTTCAAAGGCATTCTTTAATGTTATATGTGGAGGAATAAGAGCATAATGTGGGTCATAGCGTTTACGATAAGAATTCACTAAATCTTGAAGCTTTTTTGATGGGAAAATAACAACACCAAATTTCATAGGTTTACCTCCATTTATAATAAATTATTTTTTTAGAAAAATAATACAAAGAAGATCCTTTATGTTATTATAGCAAATTTTCGAAATATATTAAACAACTTAACTTACCAGATGAAAACTTGTGCCAAAAGTCGCAAGACTAAAATAACATTTTTAGTGCTCGTCGTAAATCCGGCTGCCAGTATGTCCATGTATGATTTCCGTTGAATTCTTCATAAAAATATGTAAAAGGTTTTTCTGAAATCATTTTGGAGAGCTTCCGGTTTGGGCTTAGGAAATCACTTATTCTTCCGTCTGTGGTTGTTACCTCTGTTTCCTGGGTACCAATCACATGGTAAATTTCAACAAGCTGGGCTTCCGAAAAGTCCTTGACTAATTTCAACATCTTTTCGTTGACTAAAGGTGACTGAAGCAGAACCTTTCCAAACGTGTGCGGGTATTGAAGGGCAGTCATTAACGAAACCGTTGCCCCTAATGAGTCACCGATTAGCGCTCTTGTCGAGCCCATATGATAAGTAGGAAATTCTTTATCAAGAAAAGGCACTAGCTCATGTGCAAGAAACCGAATATATTGCTGGTTCTGGTCACCATCCGGATGGTACTTTTGCTGGCGATCCTTCACATCCTTATAAGGTATCCCAACAATTATAATATTTTCAATTTCTCGTTCAAAAAGAAACTCGTCTGCCAAACGCCCTATTCGGCCGAGCTGAAAATAATCGCGGCCATCCTGGGCGATCAACAGAGAGTATTTATATAATGGTGAAAAGTTTGCTGGGAGATAGACAAGGAGCTGCAGGTCCTCTCCAAGTTCCAAGCTTTGAAAGGTAAGTTCTTTAATTGTGCCTTTTGGAAATTCCATTACGACAAATCCCCCCATGATTCAATTATTACAAGTGCATTTTAACATAACTGTAGAGGAAATGCTTTTGGTAGGATAAATGTTAGTGGGATGTGGGTGGGAGTGGGATTAATGAAGAAAGCGATGATTGGAACGAGATTCTGGCATAATCGATAAAATGTTTTCACGTTTAAAAGTGCGCATTTGTTTTCGAGTCAAACAATACGCGCGAATATAGTCATCATTCACTTCTTTCACAATGAGTTTTCGCTGTGATAATTCTTGGTTTGAAGCAAGATAAATCATCTCTAAAGGCAAATGTTCTTCAATTGACCGAAACAAAAGTCCATCTATTTGAATCACCCCCTTCTTAGATATAATATTATTATAACCGAACATTAGTTCTTTATGCAAAAAAACAGAATGAATGTTCCTTTTTTAGAACCTTAAAATTGGAATGAGAATGGAAAGATAAAAATAGTATTGACATTTTGAGCTTTTTCACTATAATTAGTTTTGTAGCTTAATAAGAGATCTGTTAGCTCAGTTGGGAGAGCGCAACCTTGACAGGGTTGAGGTCGGGGGTTCGAACCCCTCACAGGTCATTACTGAGAAGAGGCTGAAATCCTTGATTTTTCAAGGTTTTTGGCCTTTTTGTTTGTTTTGCTAAGTCTCTTGTTTTTATTC
>Ga0213825_1001001_pt1 | contig 20293 bp, 8 predicted proteins | sample MC6MC0900MG_FD_179896 | JGI IMG/M metagenome (GOLD analysis project Ga0213825, IMG submission 179896) | Enriched soil aggregate microbial communities from Iowa State University, Ames, United States - MC6-MC0900-MG | ecosystem: Environmental > Terrestrial > Soil > Unclassified | place: USA: Iowa... | reverse complement strand
ACAATGAAGCCCTCCGCCTTCATCGCATCCCGGTCGCCCTCTTCGGAGAACTCGTCGCCAAAATAAGTTGCCCACGCAAGGTTGTGCAGCTCAGGAGCAAGCGAAGCTCCGAACGACCCTATTTCAAATGACGACCATGCGCCCCGTCGCCCAGTTTCGCGCGGAGTGAACAGATGGAGCATTCCAATCTGGGGCGGAAAGATCCGAACAAGCTCACTGAACAGCTTTCCCCAGTCGACTCGGGAGTCGCACGGGGCGGAGATGCTGACACTCGCGGGGACCACCTTCCCTGCATGGTTATAGATTCGGTGCCGCACGTAGCCACTCGACCTTACAACCCTCTTCCGCCGCCAGGCGAACGACATGGGTGCTTCAAAGCTCCGGCTCTGCGATTTGACGGTAGCCATCGCTGCCCACGTTCCAACGATTCATGCCCAAGGACGTCATCCTTGAACTTGTCCGGGTTGAAAGAAACCTGTTCCGGAGTCATGTCGTGACTTTCGAGGAGCGCGACCAGTGCCCGACCTCGCTCCAGCTCGGTAGTGTTGACACGAGTTCTGATGGATATTTGCACGGACTTCTTCATCAATACTCCGTGGGAATTCCGGTTTTTTGGTCGTACCGATAGACCTTTCCGCCCGTTGCCTCGATGGCGACCTTCAGGTTCTTGGGTAATCCCCCGCAGGTTGGCCGCAGCCAGAAGTCGAATTTTCTCGTGATTGCCCCCCTTTAGGGAAGTCACCCGTGAGCAGCCTAATCGAAGCCGATAACCATGCAGTACACTCGTCCGTCCGATGGCGGCTTAGCAGTAATTGGAACTGCCAGGACGGGATTACGCTGACTCGCCTTGCAACAGGCGCCCTTCAATCGTGGGTCAACCCTCGACTTTGATTACACAGTTAGTTAGCGGAAAATCCGCGCCATCTGCTACTAAAAAGTTATGTCCATCAACCTTCCCCAACAGAATTCCCTTCGCGCACGTACTATTGACGATATCTTCTCGCCAACCATCAACGTCGCCGTGATACGAAGCTGCACGAAACATTCTTCCATCCGGTAGGACGATGGTGCACGGGTCTGACACGAGCCCGCCGGCTTTGGCGCTAGGGGTGCTCACGCCCTCCATGAGCATCCGGAACAGCTTTCGGGCCGTAGTTCTTCCGTCATCCTGATAGTAGATGACCTCTAACCCCTCCTTGGGGTTGAGGCCAGGCATCTCTCGCTCCCCTTTTCTGGTAAGCCGGCCGCCAAGTGCTCTCTCAAGATCGCTGAGTTCGTTGCTCATGTCATTCACCGCCAACGTTCACCTGGGCACCGGCGCCTTGCGAAGCCAATCAACCACAACGCTCTGCAAGTGGAACGTATTCCTCCGTTGTGCCCGGCGCGCGCTCCTACCCAGCTGACCGGTTGCGTACCGATATGTAGGGTCTATCGCAGCTTCCAGATAGGGAACCAATGGAATTCTCTTCCTGCTATTCAAAAGTTACGACGCATTCCTTCAGAGAATACCCGCGACCATCCGACAGCTCGAAACGGTCACCCTCAAACCGAGCCAGCAGAAGTCCAAGGTGGCGCGCCCCGTCTTCCACATCCGCCCTCCACCCACCTATGTCACCCCGACAGATCATCGCGCGAAACAAGTCGCCGTCCGGAGTCAGGACCGAACACGGATCAGATATGCGACCGCCAAACGTTGCACTCCTCTCCGCAACTCCGTCCAAAAGAGTTCTGAAAAGTAACTTTTCAGTAGTTCTTCCGTCATCTTGGTAGTAAATGGCCATTTGGCCGTCCACTTGCTGCAGCCCAGGGACTAGCCTAGCTTCCCGCCGCTCCAGCTTCCCACCAAGAATTTTTTCGATATCAGCTAGGCTTTCACTCATATGAACGTCAGTCGGAACCCAAGACCTGTGCTATTCGAAGGTTACGTCGCGGTCCTTTAGCGAGTACTTGCGGCCATCAGAGAGCTTAAGACACTCTCCATCGAACCAGGCAAGCAAGAGCCCCAGCCTTCGCGCACCTGCTTCGATATCCAGCCTCCAGCCCTCCATATCGCCGTGGCAGTACATCGCACGGAATAGCTCTTTGTCAGGGGTCAAGATCGAGCAGCCACCAGAGGAGCTGCCACCAAACTTTGCACTCCTTTCCGAGAGACCCTCGAAGAGCATCATGAAGAGCTTCTTGGGAGTAGTTCGCCTATCGTCCTGATAGTAGAGAACCGACTGACCATCAATCGGCTCAACACCTGGGATGATCCTGTCTTCCAAGCGCTCCAGCTTTCCACCAAGAATTTTCTCGTTATCAGTGAGGTCTTCGCTCATGGGCGCACTTTTTTAGTCTATCGGCGTAGGCGCGAAGATCAGAAACCGTGCCGGATGCCGCGCCATTCTTCACTCATTGCCAGCCATCCATGTTCAGGAAATAAATGTCAACCATCAACCTCAACAAGAAGTACTAACTCATCCTCAGCGAGTACTGGTCGAGCACCATTGCGCCAGATGGATAGATAGGGTGCGAATGTCAGAGGAAGCTCGATCATCGGCTCGATCACGTACCAGCATAGATAGTAATCGCCCGCGATCCCGTACAGTGCCTCCATCAGCGCCTCCATCACAGGATCGACATCTCCCAAGGCGAAGTCCACTTCATCACCGATAAATGCAAGCATCCATCCCGCCGGCGTATCTGGGTCTTTTGGAAGCTGAAATAATTGCCGGTCGCGTATAGCTATGCGCGCTCCTTCCGCTATGCCTTGAAGTTTTGCATTTCCGCGGTCGCTGCAGAAGGAAGCGAGCTCTTGCAACCACGCCTTGGCGGCTGATACCAGAACGGAGCGATCATCAGGGCTCTTTGGTTGGAAGTAGAGGTAGTCATCCAATACTGAGGCATCCAGCACCTCCTTCGTTCTACGATGCAATTCCGTACCCGTTGGGCCGTCACTGAAGATGGAGCGAAGCTGATCTTCATCAAGCTCACACTTGAAAAGTCCAAGGAAGTGCGATTTGTCAAATTCGCGCAACCCCTTGGAAAACATTAGCCAATCATTGAGCAGGTCGTTCATCTAGGTCTTCTTAGGTAGCGGTGGAAGCAGGTCGGGGTCGATCTTCCAGCGATCCCGGAGCTCGATGATGCGCAGATTGAACTCATCCAGCGACTTACTGCTATCAATGACTTCCTTCAGTTCATTGTGGAACTTTCCGGACCCGAGTGCGCCATGGCCACCGACTTCGTTGGTTCCTGGCATCGTCCATTTTAGCTTCGTTGTCTCGGTGCGGAAGCGCTGTATCTCGCTCATTGACACACCCCATTCTTTGAATTCAGGCGCTCTGCAGACCATGCACCACTCGTGCAACCCGCCCGGATCACGAATTCTGCGCTCGATTACGCGCTTTACCCTGGTGTTCTGCCAGAGCGTACCAAGCTCTTCGACCGTAAGATCATCAAACCATCGGGCAAATTCTCCGTTTTCAGGCCCGGGAACCTTTCCGTTGGGGAGTAGCTGATCAATTGTCCGCGGGACAGGGGCATTCTTCGCAGCTTGCGCAACATCTTTGGCAATCTGTTCGGCAGCAGTCTCGCCTTGGCGCAGAGCCTGCTGCGCGATTGATTCACCGACAGCGGCTACCACCTTCGTTCCGCCTGGCACCTTGACGGGGATCAGCAAGGAGCTTGCCGCGAGGCCGGATTTGTTTCCATCGCCTTCAAACAGGCCCGTAACGAACGTCAGCAACGTTCCGAGATCCCCGGTGAAGTTCTCCAGGATCATGAGACCGTCCCGTCCGACGGCCCCCTGCGCCATCTCGCCCAGCTGCTTGTTGTAGGCGACGCGTACCGCAGACTCCGTCATCCCACCGCTCATCAGAGCACCGGTCAGCAGGTCAAACGCCTCGCGATTGCCAACGTAGAGATCCTTGTAGACGTTCGGATCTCTAAGCTTGTTTGAGTCAGGTTCAATGAATCCTTCGCCCCAGGCGAACATCACCGGATGGGTTCTGATGAAGTTCTGGGCGAGCGAATCCGACTCGTACTTTCCAGACGCAATCAGGTCTACGCTTGCATATCCCTCACGGATGAGCCTATCGCGAGCCTGTGCAACCTGCTGTGGCGTGCACTCGTTACCACAAGCGAACAGCACGTTCGCGAACTCACCAGCCTTGTTTGCGAGGAACATGACCTCATCGGGATGCAGCTGGCGATTGAACTGGTCACCCGAAAGGGCCGTGCTCGCACCCGTCTGTCCCCCGACAGCACCGCCGAGCACTAGGCTCGCCGCCTCCATCAGGGCGTTGTATGCCGGATCGCCAGGCTGCAGCCCGAGGCTTCGGGACAGGTAGTCCCCCATTAGACCCTTGGCTTTTTCCACGGTGCCGGCACCAATGGCACCCTGCAACGCATCACCGCCACCCAACGCCGCAACCAACGCGCCCGTGAATCCGTGAAGGAGGGCTTTGTTGGTGCCACCGTCACTCCAGGAGGCGATGTCCGCCAACGCTGCAGCTTGGGCGGCGGGATCGTTTCCGGCGTCGATGAGCTTCTGAAGGGCCCGCTTCTGCAGCGCATCCGAGACATCGCCCGCCGCACGGAAACCAACTTCGCTCGCGATCTTTCCGGCTTCGAGGTTCTGCTGAACTTTCTCAGCGTCGAACTTGTTGGCCAACCCCTCCTGCTGCAGGTCTGTTGCCGCGCGCTCCAATCCATCAAGTGCGGACGTATCGCCGTTTCTAACCACTACCGTGCCGGCAGAGATATCACTCCGGGTGATGCTGCTCGCAGAATCGCCTTGCGTAATCCCCAAACTTGGACTGCCGCCCGGGTTGTTCCAACGGCTCTCAGTCGGCGCCCCGGTGTTGACCCCCCCACTGCTCTGATCGCCAATCGAGCCGCTGAACCCAGCTGAGCCACCGAAGCTCGCACCACTGTAGTTGGCGTGGTTGGCCAGGTCGGTAACGCCCAGACTCTCCGTGGAAAGCAGGTTCTTGGACGGGTCAGCAGTGCTGGCAATGACCGCGCCATCCAGTTGCGTGTGGTTGCCCACATTGATCTGGTAGCCGCCCGCACCCGCCGCGATACCGGTCTGCTGGGTGGTGCTGTTGTAGTTGTTGTGGATGTCGGTCTGGCCGTAGCTCACGCTGCCGCTGCTGGCGCCGAAGCACAGCGGCGGAATGCACAGCGAGACGCCGAAGCCGCCGTTCTGGTCCTTCTGGTCGTAGTACTGGCGGTCCTGGCTGCTGGTCAGGGTCAGGTCGCGGCCGATGTCGGCCATCACGCTGTCGCCCATGGCCTGGGCACCCTGCAGGGTGGTGTCGCGGCCGCTGGTCAGTGACAGCTGGTTGCCCGCCTCCACCTGGGTGGCCTGGTGAGTGGTGCCGTTGCCCTGCATCTGACCCTGCGCGGCAGACGCCGCCAGTTCGATGGTGAAGCCATTCTGCGAGCCACCCAGGCCGAAGCCCACGCCAACGCTGCCGCTGCCGCTCTTGCTGGTGCCGTCCTGCTGGTTGCTGCTCTGGCTGGACAGGAAGTTGATGTCGCGGGCGGCATCGAAGCTGGCGTTGTTGCCGGCGCTGATCTGCGCGCCGCGCAGGGTGATGTCGCCGTTCGCTGCGTAGCCATCCGCACCAGTAGTGCCGTCGCCGGTGGCAACGACGGTGACGTTGCGCCCTGCCGATACCGTGCTGCCCTGTTCGATGGACTGGTGCAGGGTGCTGCTGCTGGAGGCGCTGCTGCTGCCCACGCTGGCGGTGACCTTCACTGCCGCGCCGGTGCCCTGCATGGCGTCCTTGGCGGCGTAGCCGGCCTGCGCCGCATAGAGCGCCGCCAGGCGGTCGTCGCCGGCTTGAGAGGCGCGCTGCGCCGACTCGGCCGCCTGCGCGGCCTGCACGCCATACCCGGACAGGGCAATGGTGCCGCCGGCCTGGTTCACGCGGTGGCGCTCGGCCTGGGTGAGGGTATCGGTAGCAGCGTCAAGGACGACATTGCGGCCGACCAGGGTCACGTCATTGCCTGCGGCGATATCCGCACCGCGCGCGACCAGGTCTTCCTTGGCGACCAGGCTGATGTCGCCCTTGTTGCTGGTCAGGCTGGTGCGGACGCTGTTCTGGTCAGTCTGCCGACCGTTGACGTCATGGTATTCATTGCGCACGCCGGTACTGCCGGTGTAACCGTCGCCACCGAGATCACCAATCTGCTTGCTGCGCTGGGTTTCCTGCCAGGTCCGGGTGATCTCACCCGGCAGCAGTTCGATGCCGCCCTTCTGGGCCAGCACGTTGAGTGCGTTCTCGGCGGCAACCTGCGCGCCCTGCAGGGTGATGTCGCCTTCGCGGCTGACGAGGTTGATCTTGTCGGCGTTGATGGAGCTGCCGGTCTGGCCGATCACTTGCTGGGTGCTGCTGCCGTCGCTGTTGCCGCTGTTGTACGGCGACATGCGCACGCCGCTGCTGTTCGGCCCGCCCTGGATGTGGCGGAACATGTCGCCCAGCGAGATGGAGCTGGCACCGTACTGCTTGGTGCTGGACGAGCCGCTCTGCTCGCTGTTCTGGGTGTCGATGCTGGTGAGCAGCATCACGTGGCGCTGGGCATCGAGGGTGGCGGTGCCGCCGGCGGCGATGGAGCTGCCGGCCACGGTGATGTCGCCTTCGGTGGCACGGATGCTGACGTTGCCAGCGGCGTTGAGGCTGCTGCCGCGCTGGGTGGTAGTGTCCACCGCAACGCTGCCCTGGCTCTTGCTGCTGCCATAGCCGACGTTGATGCCGGGCAGGGTCAGCGAGGCCGCGCCCAGTTCCTTGATGTAGCCACCGGCCTTGTCCGCGGTGCTGCCGGAGCCATTGCTGACCTGCTGCAGGTTGCGGATGGTGTCGATGGGTGTGCCGGTGAGCGTGGCGGACACGCCACTGCTGCGGCTGCTCTGGCTTGCCCGGTAGTGCTCGGTTTCCTCGGCTGGATTGATGGTGACGTTCTTGCCCTGGATGGCGATGTTGCCGCCCAAGCCCAGCACGTCGCCGGCCGCACGGCCGGCCAGCACGTCGCTGCCACTGAGGGTGAGGTCGCCACCCGCGATCATGCTGACATTGCCTTCCAGGCTGCCAATCATGCTGCCGGAACGCGTGGTCTGCTCCAGCGAGGTGGACGTGCTGCCCTTCTGGCTGCCGGCGGTGATGCCGATGCCACCGAAGCCGCTGGCACCGCCGCCGCCGAACAGGCCCGACTTCTTCCTGTTCTGGTCGAACGATTCGCTGTGCTGCTCGGTAGCCGCTTCCACGGTGATGTTGCGGTTTGCCGCCAGCAACACATCGCCAGTGGCGCCGATCTGCACGCCGGTGGCGCTGATGTCGCGGCCTGCAGCGATCTGCACGCCGTCGCCGCTGAGCGTCGTCCCCACCGCGTATGTATCCGAAGAGGTCTCGCGGGTGGTGGTGGTGGTGCTGGAGAAGGTCTTCTTCTTCTTTCTCCAGGTGTCCTGCTCGAAGGTGTGTTCTTCATCGGCGGTGGCCAGCACCACGTCACGTCCGGCGGACACGGCCACGGTGCCACCCTCGCTATACACACCCGCAGAGGTGAGCGTGGCGTCCTGGCCTGCGACCAGCGCGATATCGCCACCCGCCTTGATCGTGCTGCCGTGGACGGTCTGGTCCAGCGTCTGCGTCTGCTGGGAATAGCGCTTGCGACGGATGTCGGTCGAGCTGGTGTCGGTGGTGGTGACCTCGCCCACGTTGAGGTCACGCCCGGCCACCACGGCGAGCGCGTTGCCGGCGGTCAGGTTGGCCGCGTTGAGGTTGACGTCCTGGCCGGCCTGCAGCGCCATGCTGCCGCCCGCTTCCAGACCGCTGGTCTGAAGGGTCTGGCGTGTGCTCTCGGTGTTCTTGTAGCGGCTGGTCTGCTCGGTGCTGAGCACGTTGAGGTTGATGTCGTTGCCAGCCACCGCGCTCAGACCGTTGCCGGCCTTCACTTGCACCGCGGTAAGGGTGAGGTTGTTGCCGGCCTGCAGGCCCAGGCTGCCACCCACATCCAGCGTGGTGCGGTTGAACAGCTCGCCGTTGGCGCCGCTCTGCTGAGTGGTGAGGTTGAGATCGCGCCCGGCCTGCAGTGCGGCATTGCCCTTGGCGCTGGTCTGAGCGCCCACCAGCGACAGGTCACGGCCGGCGACCAGCTCCAGGCCACCCGTGGATTCGATGCGTGCCACGCCGAGGCTGGCCACGCTCTGCAGGTCGCGGCCGGCGACCAGGCTGATGCTGCCGCCCTGGATCAGGCCATCCTTGTTGATGATGTCTTCAACCGCAGACACCCGTAGGCTGCCGCCGGAGGTCATCGCGCCACGGTCGTTCAGCAGGCTGCCGGCGTCGACTGACAGCCGATAATCCGCCGTGATCATGCCCTGGTTGTTCACGTTGTTGGCGCGGATGTCCACGCTCTCGCCGGCAATCGCCGCGCCGCCCAGCTGCAGGCGGTCGGCGGTGGCCTGGCTCAGGTACACCACCGGCACCAGCACCTGCTGGCCGCCGACGTTCTGGGCCACCATCCAGACGATGTCTTCGTCCAGCGCGGCCATCTGCTCGGCCGACAGTGCGATGCCGACGGTGAGCTGCAGGCGGCCGGCTTCGGACACGCCGCCGTCCATCATGGCGCGGTACTGGTCCATGCCGTTATCGAGGTCGGCATCGAGGTACTTGCGGCCGGTCAGGCCGGTGATCTGTTCCAGCACCAGACGCTGTTCGTAGAAATCATCGCCTAGGCGCTTCAAGCGCTGGTCCGGGTTGAGGTTGAGCTTGGCGAACATGTAGTCCGAGCCCAGCCACTGGCCGTAATTGGCGAAGCGCGGATCGGTTTCGACAAGCCAACGCTGGTTGCCCGGGTTCACGGTGTACAGGCCGCTGTCCGGCGCCAGCAGGCCCGGCAACGGATTCTGCGCGGTGCCCACCACCTGCGGCGGCTTGACCACGCCGCTGGTGCCCGGTGCCGGTGCGCCGACGTTCGGGCCCTGGCCGTTGCCGCCGACCGTGCCGATGGCCGGGCCGGTGGCAATGCCGGTCACCGGGTCCGGTGGGCCGGCGTTGCCGGTGGCCGCGCCGGCCTGGCTGCCGTTGCCGAGGGTCGGAACATACGCGCCCACGCCGTTCCAGCCGCCGATGTCGGCTGGCCCGCCGCCGCTGCCCGCGTTGACCACCGTGTTGTTGACGTCGCGGGCTTGAATGACAACGTTGCGGCCGGCGGTGATGCTGGCGTTGCCGCCGGGCACGGCCACTTCCTTGGTGACGATCGTGGTGCTCAATACACCATTGGCCCACCGTGGCTCTTCGTGGCAGGTCAGGCCGGCACGGCAGGTCTGGTACTCCACTTCATATTCGGAGACGCGCTGGATGGTCTTGGTGGCGGTGAGGGCGACGTTGTTGACCACGCCCGCCCAATCGGCCGGATTGTCGCTGTTGGACGAACCGCGACCATTGATGGTCAGGTTGGTGCCGGCGGCAATGGACGAGTAGATGTTGTCCACGCTGCCGCCGCTGATCAGCATGTCGCGGCCGGACAGGAACTGGCCGGCCGCAGTGAAGGCAGTGATGCGCGTGCCCTGCAGTACGGTATCTGTGTTGGTGACGCCGTGGTCACGCCAGATGAAACAGGGCGATTGTGAATTGCCACAGTACCGCTGGTAGATTTCATACGGCGTGCCACCACCGTCGAACCGGCCGGCATCCGGATCCCCTGCCTGATCCGCCGCGGTATACGTCTTCTGCTCGTACTGCAGCACACGCCGCTCATTTCGCACGCCCAGCGCCAGCAGCACGAGGTCGCGTTCGGCCTGGATGCGGCCCGAGCGGTTCACGATCTGCTGCGCGTTGCCACCCCAGCGGCCACCGATGCGGATGTCGCCGATGCTGTAGAGCTCGCCGTCGAGGTTGTTGAAGACGTCGGCGTTGATGGCCAACGTACCGGTGGTGGCAAGCAGGCCCTCGTTGTAGTCGCGCACGGGCACGGTGCTGCCCAGTTCGCGACCGTTGGTGACAGTGCCGGCGCTCAGCGTGACCTGGTCACCCATCACCGTGCCGGTGTTGGTGAACCAGCTGCTGCTGGTCTGCACACGGTCCCCGTCGATGCGGCCGGCATTGTTGATGCCCTGGCTGGCGGTCAGCGACGCGCTTGCGGTACCGGCACTGTTGCCGGCGCTGATGGTGCCCCCCGCGGTGTTGTCGATCTGCGCGGCATTGAGCTCCAGGGTGCCGCTGGTCTCGATGCGGCCCTGGTTGGTCAGCGTGCCCGCAACGTTCAGCGCCAGGCGCCCGTTGCTCTGCAGCTGCTGTGCGTTCTGGTGCAGGTAGTCCCCGGCCAGGTGCAGTTCCAGGTCGGCGCCGCCGAACAGGCGGCCATTGTTGCCCTGGAAGGTCTGCAGCTGTGCCCACAACTGCTGGTAGGCACTGATTTCGCCATTGCCGTTGTTCAGCGCCCCAAGGTACAGGTTGCTGCTGCGGGTAATCAGGCGGCCCCCGATGTTGTCCAGGCTGGCGGCGCGCAGGGTCAACAGATTGCCTGCGGAGAGCTCGCCCGCACCGTTGAGGACGGTGGCCGAGGCGTTGTCCAAGGTCAGGTCGGCGCCGGCGTGGACGCGCCCGCTGCGGTTGTCCAGCTGGGTGGTCTGCAGGGTGGCGCTCTGGCCCGCGACCAGCTTGCCGTGCTGGTTGTTGACGGTGGCGGCGCTGAGCGCGATGTTGCCTTGGGTGCTGCCGAGCACACCATCGCTATTGTCGAGCGCACCGCCGGTGGTGACGGTCAGCGTGTTGCTGCCATCCACCACCAGGCGACCGCTGCGGTTGTCCACCGCACCCGCCGTGATGCCGGCCGCTGCATAGGCTTCGATGCTGCCGCTCTGGTTGTCGAGCACGCCCTCGGCGTCCAGCCGCAGTTGACCGCCGGCATACAGCAGACCGCCGCCATTGCGCAGGTCGCCGTTGATGTCCAGCGTCAGATTCTGCTTGGCATACAGGTTGCCGCCCTGGTTGCCCAGGCTGGCCGTGATGACGCTTGCATTGCCCTCGGCACCGATCAGGCCGGTGCGGTTGTCCACGCTGGCCGCCTGGATCTGCAGGGTGCCTGCCTGACGCTGGGCCAGCGTGCCGGCCACGTTCTGGAGGGCTTCGGTGGCGCGCAGCTGCAGGTTGCCGACGGCATCGATGCGGCCGCCGCTGTTGTCGATCTGGCGCGCGCGGATGTCGGCGCCGCGGCCGGCACTGATCTGGCTGCCGGTGGTATTGGTCAAGTCGCCGGAGACATCGACCAACACGGCGCCGTTGCCGACAATCAGGCCGCCGTTGGTGTTGCCCAGCGCGCCAGCGCGCACGGTCGCGGTGCCGGTGCCGGCGTGCTCGATGCGCCCGCCGTTGTTGAGGAGGGTCGCCACCTCCAAGGTCAGGTCAGTTGCGTTGGCGGCAATGCGGCCACCGTCATTGCGCAGCGCACCGCTGAAGGCGAGCGTCAATGCGTCGTTGCCGGTCTGGATCAGCTCGCCGGCGCGGTTGTCCAGCGCTGCGGCCAGGATGCCAAGGCGCGCTGCCTGCAACGAGCCGCCCTGGTTGATCAGTTCGCCGGTGGTTTCCAACTGCAGCGTGCCGGTAGCGACCAGGGTGCCGTTGCTGTTGTCCAGCGTGCCGCCGGTGGCGCGTGCCACCAGCTCGCCACCGGACCACACCAGGCCATTGCGCAGGTCCAAGCCACTGCCTTGCAGCGCCACGCGCTGGCCGGCGTGCACTTTGCCAGATTGCAACAGCAGGGTGTTCGCGGTCAGGCTGACCTGGCCGGTGCTGCCCAAGACGCCATTTGCCGCAAGGCCGCCCACGATCTGGCCGCTGTTTTCGACGGTGTCGCCACTGACGGTGACGTTGCCGCTGGCCAGCAGTCGGCCACGGTTCTCAACCGCAGCGGACTGCAGGGTGACAGCGGCGGCCTGCATGCTGCCGGTGTTGCGCAGGACGGTGCCCGCATCCGCGCTGATCCCACCGGTAGCGTATACATCGCCGTCGCTGGTAAGTGCTTGGCCGGCATGCAGGGTGATGTCCGCGCTGCTGTCCAGGTTGCCCGCCAACTGCAGGTCACGCTGGGCGCGCAGGGTCACGCCGGTGGCAGCGTAGGCTTTGCCACGCTGGCGCAACGTGCCGCCCGCCTCGGCGCTGAGCTGGCCAGCGGCAATGGTCTTGCCGGTCAGGGCCAGATCACCGGTGGTGGTCAGGCGCACGTCGGACTGCTCGCTGCCGAGATCGCCGCTGCTGTCCAGCGAGGCAGCCTGCACGTCCAGCGTCTGCACGGACACCAGACTGCCCTGGTTGGTCAGCACGTCGTTGGCCACCAAGTCGGCACGTCCTGCACTGTAGACAGCGCCGCTGTTGTCGATGCGTGCGGCACGCAGTTCCAGCGCGCGCCGTGCGTAAAGGTTGCCAGCGTTGCTGGCGGCCTGCAGCACGTCGATGTCGAGCAGGTCCGCGCTGGAAATGTCGCCGTTGGCGAGATTTTCCAGCGCCTGCGCACGCAGCGTGACCGCTGCGTCGCTGGCAATGATGCCGGCATTGCGCAGCGTGCCGCTGCTGTCCAGGCGCAGGTCACGGGTGCTGTAGACGGTACCGGTGTTGTCCAGGGTGCCCGCGCTGAGCGTCATGCGCTCGGTGGCGTGCAGACGCCCGGCGTTATCCAGCTGACCGGTGGTGGTGGCCGTCAGCTGGCGACCCAGCGCCAGGCCATCCCGAGTCTGGGTGAGGGTGCGCGCATCGAGTTGGAGCTGCTGCGCTGCTTCCAGCCGCTGCCGGTTGGCGATGGTGTCCGCACGGATGCGCAGGTCGCCGTCGCTGATGATCTCGCCAGCGTTGTCCAGCTGCGCGGCACGCAGGTTGATCGTCTGGCCGGCGCGCAGGCGCGCGGCGGCCGCGTTGTCGATGCGGCGCGAGGCGTCGATGTCCAGCGTGCCGGAGGCCAGCACGAGGCCGCGGTTGTCGAGTGCACCCACGGTCAGGCGGGTGTCACTGGCGGCCGTGGTGCCGGTGTTGGTCAGGCGGTCTGCCCGGGCGGTCAATGCGCGCTCTGCGATGAGCTGGCCGGCGTTGGCGAGCTCACCGGTAACATCCAGGGTGACGTCGGTGCCGGCGGAAAGCTCGGCCGATGCGGCCTGCTGCAGCTCCCCGGCGGTGACGGTCAAGGTCTGCGCGGCGCCGATCAGCCCGCTGTTGTCGATCCGACCACTGACCGCCAGCGTGGCGTCCCGTTGGCCGTAGAGCTGTCCCCGGTTGGCCAGGCTGCCAGCCTCGATGCGGGTGCCGGTGCTGCCAATCACCACGCCGGCGTTGTCGATGTGGCCATTCGCCTGCAACTGCAGCGCGCCCTGCGCCGCCAGTCGCGCGCCCTGCTGCTGCACGATGCTGGCGGCACGCGCCTGCAACTGGTTTGCGGCAATCACCTGCCCGGTATTTTGCAGCTGCTGACCCGCGCGCAGGTCGATGTCGCCGCGACTTTCGGCCTGCCCGGCCAGTCGCAGGTTGCCATCGGCAGCCAGTTGCAGGCGCCCGGCAAGGAGGTTGCCCGAGGCGTCCAGGGTCTGCGATGCGCGGGCATCGAGCACGCCTGCCGCGTATGCGGTCCCCGCAAGCTGTACGTCGCGACCGCTCAGCCGCATGTCCGCACCGGCCTGCGTCGCGCCCGTGGCGGCGAGGGTGCCAGCGCTGTCGACGATGATGTTGCCTGCCGCCGCCGTGCGACCGGTCAGCTGCACGTCACCCGCGCTGGTGAGGACGAAGTCGCCGCCCGTGGCGACCAGTGCGCCCGCACTGCGCACGCCGACGCCGGCCTCGGTTCCCACCAGGCGGATCTTGCCGGCATACATGCCGCCCAGCGCGGCGACGTCCAGGCCGAAGCCCTGTGCCGCACCGTCGCCCTGGATCGCGCGCGTGGCAAGGCTGTCGTAGTCGATGTGGTTGGCACCCACCACCACGTTGGCGTCCTTGGCCCACAGGCCGGCGTTGATTTCCACGGCGCGCGCAAGCAGGTCGATACGCTGCAGGTTGTCTGCATCCAGCCCTGCGCCTTCGATGCGGATGCTGCCGCGGCCAACCTGGAACGCCGACAGGCTCCCGTCGCCGCCGAACAGCGGCGTGCCGGTGGTAAGCACGCCACGGGTGGTGTTGATGAAGCCGCAGCCGTCGCAGGTGATGCCGTTCGGATTGGCGATGATCACCTGCGCGGTCGCGCCGGCCAATTCCACGTGGCCCTGCAGCAACGAACGATTGCTGGAAGTGACTTCGTTGAGGATCAGCCGCGCCGCTTGCCCAGGCTGCAGGTTGGCGTTGCCCTGGATATAGCCGGCCAGCTGGGTCTGTGTGGTGGTCGCGCTGTTGTTGAGTACCTGTCCCTGCCGCCCCACGTTGTACTGCTCGTACTGGTTGTGCGAGACACCGGCGGCGTTCGGCGCGGCGATCTGGACCACCGGGACGCCGTTGGCCGCCTGCTCCTGCCGTGCCTGGCTGCCGGCCTGCGGCTGCACCTGTGCGAACGAGCTGAAGGGCCCGCCGAAAACAACGGTCACTACGGCGGCCAGCAGGCCGATCCGCCAGCGGGAGCTGGAGATGGGACGGGCAACAGTGCGACGGACGTCAACGAGGCGGGTCTTCATGACAGGTCATCCATGTGTAAGGCGAGGTACTTCGTTTTCAGAACTGTGTTGCGAGCCGGAACCCGACTACCCGCGCATTGCTCTGCGCGCGGATCGCACGGGGCGCTTCCAGCGGAAAACCAACAAAGACATCCCAGTCCAGGCTGAGCGCCTGGCCTCGGGCGCCTACGTGGGCACCGACCATGTCGCCACCGGCGATTCCCTGCACCGCATTGCTGGCGATATGGCCCACATCCACGCCGACGTAAGGCGAGAAGCGGCGGTGCAGGCTGAAGTTGAGACTGTTGCGCCAGTAGCCACCGGTCGCACCGCCCAGCATCACTTCGCCGTCGAAGCCGTTGACGGTGTAGCGGCCACCAATGCTGATGAACTCAGCGCCGTACAGCGGGTCGGAGGTCCACTGATAGCGCAGCGCGCTGTTCCAATAGATTGGGCGGGGGCCCTGCAGCACCGGAGCGCCGACACCGATATCCAGCGTGGTGATGCGGTAACGGAAGGTGGGGGCTTCGTCATCGCGTCCTGGGCCATCGTCATCGCCGCCCAGCCACGGCAGGCCACGTCGGTGGGCCAGGCGCAGATCTGCCTGCAGGCTGCCCACGTACTGACGATGCAGCAGGGCCAGTTCCGCCGAGGTGGTCCTGCGGCGCTGGCCTCGCAGTTCAACGCCTTCGACGAAGCTACGCGAGTGGCGCTGGGCAAGGCGCAGCTCCATGGCGGTGCGATAACTCTGGCCGCGCGTGAGCAGGCGTTCCACCGTGAGATCCAGGCTGCGCGAACGGCCAGTGCTGCTGAAGTCGTCGTTGTTGCCGCGAATGATCTGCGCATAACGCGAGCCGTACGTGCTGGTCGAGAAACGCCAGTTGCCCAGCGGCGCGCTCCAGGATGCGTTGTAACCATGCGTGCCCTTGCCGTGCTCGGCGCTGCCATCGCTGTTGATGCCCATGCTCAACAGGTCGTTGATGCCCAGCAGGTTGTCGGCCCATACGGTGGTACCGGCCTGTTGCTTGCCGGTACCTTCACTACCACCATCGTCCAGCGACAATGCACTGCGCCAGCGCCGCGCGGCCTTCAGAGTAATCACCACGTCCGACTCGCCAGGCTGCGCGCCGGGCACCAGTTCCATCTCCACATCCTGCGATGGCACCCGCTTGAGCTGCTCAAGGCCCTGCTCCAGCGCGCGCAGGTTGAGCACATCGCCAGCGCGCACCGGGAAGGCACTTTTCCACATGGCATCGCGAGGAGGGCCATCGGCGAAACGGATCTGACGGATGGTGCCCGCTACCAGTTGCAGGCGCAGGGTGCCTGCGCCTAGATTCTGCTCGGGCAGGCCGATGCGGGTGGTGACATAGCCCTTGGCCAGGATCAGGTCCGATGCTCTGCGCACCATCAGCGCGATGCCCTCTTGGCCAATGCAGCGTCCCTGGTACTTGTCCAGATAGCGTTGGACAAAGGCAAACCGGTCGCGATGCGCTCCATCGAGCACGATGGCATCGATGCGGAAGCAGGGCGATTCGTCGGGCAGGTCCGTGGAACGGTAGTTGGCGGCTGGTGCGGCAGGGCCTGCAACTTCAGGAATCGCTTGCCGTTCGGCGCGCTCACGCGCTTCGCGCTCGGCACGGTCGCGCAGTTCCTGCTGATCGGCCAGCGTGGGCTGTCCCGCCTGCGCCAACGCCGCAACGGGAGCCGTCAGACCCACAACCAAAATGAAGAACAACGCACCCAGGCGCCGTGGCGATGACACTGTAATTGCATCCATTCAATCAGACCATCCAACCGAAGCCCCGTTCATGGGCACCTTCGCGGGTGTACTGCACGACATCCATGTCCTTTCCGCCGTCTTTTCCACGGCCTACAGGTCAAGCGTGCAACGCACCTCGCTCAACTACCATGTCAACGGGACTGTGATGTTTCAGCAGTCTGCGCACGCGGTGCCATCGATGGACCGCCGTTTCAGTGCTGCCCCCTGTACCAGGCTGCCATCGCCATTCAAGCCATTGGACGTCGGCAAGCTTGAAGGTGTAGCCCCATGCCTGAGCGTTGCCTGTCAATGTGCGAGAACTACGAAGTCAAACTGCAACCCGCTCTTGCCTTGCCTGTGTTGCCTTCCATTGCCTGCGTGCATCTCCATGTACCTTGGCATAGCCCCGGAACACATATCCTTTCCCAACAGCGTGCTGAAGCACCAGGTTGGAGGCGATGGGGAACGCTTCGCGTTCGTCTGCCAATGGGCGCAACCTACCAAAAGTTAATGAAATGTAAAGCACAGGTTCGTTCAGCGGAGTGGCAGAAATGAGATCGGTGTCACATTCTGGACCGTATTTACAACGTCACGGCGGCAATTCAGTTCACCTCACCGCGGCGGCGCAGCCAGCTCGCGCGCACTCAAATAGCCGTCGCGATTGGCATCCTGCCTGTGGAACCGCTGGATCAGCGTCTGCCGCTGCTGCTCCCGCGTGATCGGCGGACCATTGCCACCGGGCAGCTCATCGGCGCTGAGCACACCATCGCCGTTGCGGTCCATGCGATCGAAGGCGTACAGCAGCCACTGCACGTATTCCTCCACGCTGACCCGGCCGTCGCCGTCGGTGTCCATGCGCTGCAGGTAACTGCCCGTATCCGTGACCTGCGCCTGTGCCGTCGCACCCAGCACGCCAACGGCCAGGCCCAGACACGCAAAACGCCGCACAAGGCGGCGTTTCGCGGAGACGTTCCCGATCGGGAGGCGCATCGATCAGTGCGCCGTCAGTGCGTAGCCCTTCAGGCGCGCGGCGTAGTTCTGCAGCGCGGCGATGCCACTGGCCTCGGCTTCGTGGCACCAGGCCTGCAGCAGCTTCAAGCGCTCGGCGGCGTCATTGCCGCGCGCTTCCAGCAGGGCCGCCAGACGCGCACGGTGTTCCACCAGAACGCGGATGCGCGGGCGCTGTTCGACCCACGTGCTGAGCTGGGCGCGGCAATCCGGCTTGAGCCAGCGGCCGTCGTTGACCAGGCCACGGCGCATGCGGCGCGGCAGCAGCTTGCGCAGCTTGGCGCCCGCCATCGCGGCTTCTTCGCGCAGGGCCGGCACGAACACGTTGCGCTGGTAATCGGTCATCGCCTGGAAGCGGTGCGACAGCAGGGCCTTGAGGGTTTCCGCATCCGGCACGGCGATGTTCGGGCGCACGTCCATGCTTGGCGCCACGCGCAGCACCTTGGCCAGGCGCAGGGCCTGCAGGCCGCGGATCACGGCCCAGCCGATATCGAACTCCCAGCGGCGCATCGAGAAGCGCGCCGAGCTCGGAAAGGCATGGTGATTGTTGTGCAGTTCTTCACCGCCCACCCAGAACGCCCACGGCGTCAGGTTGGTGGAGGTATCGGCAGATTCGAAGTTGCGGTAGCCCCACCAGTGGCCCAGGCCATTGATGACGCCGGCCGCCCAGAACGGGATCCAGGCCATCTGGATCGCCCACAGGGCCACGCCGGGCAGGCCGAACAGCACGCTGTTGATGACCAGCAGCGCGACCGGGCCAAGGTTGGCATGCGGGGTATACAGGTGACGCTCGATCCAGTCATCCGGCGCGCCGCGGCCGTACTGCTCGATATCCGCGCGCATCGCGCGGGCCTCGCGGTACAGCTCCACGCCCCGCCAGAACACCATGCCAATGCCCTTGGTCACCGGGCTGTGCGGGTCCTCATCGGTTTCCACCTTGGCGTGGTGCTTGCGATGGATCGCCACCCACTCCTTGGTGATCATCGAGGTGGTCAGCCAGGTCCAGAAACGGAAGAAGTGCGCGATGACCGGGTGGAAATCCACGCCCCGGTGCGCCTGGCTGCGGTGCAGGTACAGCGTGACGGCGAAGATGGTCAGCTGGGTGAACACCAGCAGCACCAGCGCCATGCCCCACCAGCCGAGGCCGACGACACCGCCGGTCAGGAAGTTGAGGAGCGTATCGAGCATCGCAGGACTCCGGGCCGCAGTCGGCCAGCAAGGAAACGGGTACACCTTGGGACATCATGGGGCCTGACGTTGCAAAGTTCATCCCTTCGATGCCATTTTTGCGCAGTCATTCAGTTCTTCCCTTACCTTCGTGAGCATGCCCCCGCATTCATGACAGTCGCAGCCTCGCCGGTGGTGCCGGCCTCCTCCGTCCCCCTGATCGAGCTCGACCGCGCCTGTGTCATCCGCGGCCAGGTCCGGGTCCTGCACGATCTCAGCCTGCGCATCGAACAGGGCCAGCACACCGCCCTGCTCGGCCCCAATGGCTGCGGCAAGTCGTCCTTCATCAAGCTCATCACCCGCGAGCTGTACCCGCTGGCGCACGGCGATGGCACGGTGGCGGTGCGCGTGCTCGGCCAGAACCGCTGGCAGGTGGACCGGCTGCGCTCCCAGCTGGGCATCGTGACCGGTGACCTGAGCAGCAATCTCTCCGACATGCCCGGGCTGACCGTGGAAGAGGCGGTGCTGACCGGCTTCTTCGCCAGCTTCGTGGTGCCGGCCTTCCGCGAAGTGACCCCGGAGATGCGCGAACGCGCGCGGGAGACCCTGGCCATGACCGGCGCCCTGCCCCTGCTGCAGCGTGGCTATGCCGAGCTGTCGGCCGGCGAGACCCGGCGCGTGCTGATCGCCCGGGCGCTGGTGAACCGGCCGCAGGCCCTGCTGCTGGATGAACCCTCCACCGGGCTGGACCTGATCGCCCGCGAGCAGCTGATCGCCACCATGCGCGAGCTCGCCCGCCAAGGCATCACGCTGGTGCTGGTCACCCACCACATCGAGGAGATCATTCCCGAGATCGAGCGGGTGGTGATGCTGCGCGGTGGCAAGATCCTCGCCGATGGCTCACGCGCGGAACTGCTGCGCGATGGACCGTTGTCCGAGCTGTTCGGCGGCCCGATCCGGGTGGTGGATCAGGCCGGCCGGTTGAGCGCGTTCGCGGGGTGAACTCAGAACCTCACCGCCACCGCACGTGATTCGATCGGGGCCATCCGGCTCTGGTCCTGCAGCTGCAGATCACGCACCTCGAACGGGGCGGCATAGCCGCTCGGCAACGCCACGCTGGCGAACGGCAGGCGGAGCTCACCCGCCCCTGCCGTCGCGAACCACGCCGCACTGTGTGCCTGCGCCACTGGCCGCAGCGTCCCGTCGGGGCCGGTGGCATACAGCGTGCCACGCGCCTCATAGCGGCCCGGCGCACCGATCTGCAGCGGCAGGCGGACCTCGCGGCGGCTGGCATCCGCCTCGACCTGGCCTTGGAAGCGCGCCGTCGCCTGCGCCACCGCGAACGCCACCTTGGCATCGCGCTGCACACCGTCGGCACTGACGAAGGCCTGCAGTTCCCACAACCCCTGCGCCGTGCCGATGTCCTGCGGCACCGTCACCTGTGCACGCAGACCGTCTTTGGCGGCGACCAGCGGTACCGGCCAGCTGCGGCCATCGGGTGCCACCAGCAGGGCCTCGCCCACGGCCGGCAGCGGCCGCGGCCGCGCACGGGCGGCCTGCGCCGCTGCCAAGCCACCGTCGTTGACCAGACGCGCGCTCAGCGCCAGCGTGCCACCGGCCAGCACCCGGTCGCTGCTCGCCTGCAGTTGCAGCGCGATCGGGCTGTTGGGTTCGAGTACCTGCACCACATAGCGGCCCTGGGCCTGCGTGCTCTGCAGCCGATAGCTGCCTGCCGCGGAGGTGGCGCCCGT
>Ga0213825_1001000_pt1 | contig 20310 bp, 16 predicted proteins | sample MC6MC0900MG_FD_179896 | JGI IMG/M metagenome (GOLD analysis project Ga0213825, IMG submission 179896) | Enriched soil aggregate microbial communities from Iowa State University, Ames, United States - MC6-MC0900-MG | ecosystem: Environmental > Terrestrial > Soil > Unclassified | place: USA: Iowa... | reverse complement strand
GGCTTAGTGAAGTCGATGCTTTTCGCCCGCGCTTCGGTGATGTTCATTGCGGAGTTAATGGCATCAAATTTTTTCGCCTGCAGCGCCGGAATCAACGCATCAAAGCTGCTTTCCACCCACTTACAGTCGAAGTTACCTACCTGACAAATCGCTTTACCCAGTTCGATATCGAAACCTTCCAGTTCGCCCTGCGCGTTGCGGCTCTCAAATGGCGGATACTGCGATTCAAGACCATAGCGTAAGGTTTCCTGCGCCAGCGCGTGCGCCGAAGTCAGCATGCCCAAAGCGACAAACAGTGCGTTCAATTTTTTCATTATATTTACCCCTAAGTTACCCTTTGACCTGGCAGAGCGCTTCTGCACCGGCCTGAAGTGTTGCGTCGTCTTTTGCGAATGACAGGCGAATTAATTTATTGTCAGTGCCGTCCATATAAAACGCCGACAACGGAATGGTGGCCACACCGTGATCGACGATGAGACGTTTTACCATTTCGCTATCACTTTCGTCACTGAAATGTCCGTAGCTGGCTAACATAAAGAACGAACCGGCGCTCGGCAGCAGTTTAAACGGCGAATCCTGCATCAAGGTCAGCAGGCGATCGCGCTTCTCCTGATAGAACGGCGACAGCTGCAGATAGTTCTTCGGATTTTGCAGATAGTGAGCAAAACCGACCTGCATCGGCGCATCGGCGGCATACATCATGAACTGATGGACTTTGACGATCTCTTCCATCAGCGCTGCCGGTGCCAGCGCATAACCCACGCGCCAGCCGGTGACATGGAAGGTTTTACCGAAGGAGGAAACCACCACGCTGCGCTGCGCCAGTTCCGGATGCGTTGCCATGCCGCAGTGCTTACGGCCATCAAACAGAATGTGTTCGTAGACTTCGTCAGACAGCACCACGATATCGGTGTTGCGCGTCAACGCGGCTAACTGATCCAGATCCGCAGCTGACAGCACCTGCGCGCTGGGGTTGTGCGGCGTATTGATGATGATCATGCGGGTACGCGGCGTAATGGTGGCGCGCAGTTCGTCCCAGTTGATGGCGAAATCAGGCACCTGCAACTTCAGGCCAATGGGCGTAGCGCCCTGCAGACGGACCACCGGCGCGTAGCTGTCAAAAGCCGGTTCGAAGAAGATCACTTCATCGCCCGCATGGACCAGCGCGGAAATCGCCATGTAAATACCCTGGCTGGCGCTGCCGGTGATCAGCACTTCTCTGCCGGCATCATAGTGCTGGCCATACAGCGTATGAACTTTCTCCGCCAGCGCTTCACGCAGCGACGGCAGGCCGGTCATTGAAGCGTATTGGTTATGGCCGTCACGCATCGCCTGGCTAACCAGCTCAACCAGCTGCGGATCGCAGGGGAAGTTCGGAGCGCCTTGCGACAGGTTGATGGCTTGGTGTTGCGCCGACAGCTGGCCAATGACGCTAAAAATCGTCGTGCCGACATCGGGCTGTTTGGAAGAGATGTTAACACTGCTATTCAGGGTCATCGGTGCCTCGTAAGGTTGCATAACCACGTATCGAAAGTAGATTTCTATTCAACGGTGTGCGGCTTGAGTCGACAAGCGAATTGTTGTCATAATAGCCATGATTAAAAATCATAGCTTGAGGTTGTTATGTCCCGCTCTGCTCTGCCGCTCAATGCCATCCACGCGTTTCTGGTCACCGCGCGCCATCTCAACCTGACGCGTGCCGCCAGCGAGCTGTGCATCACCCAAGGCGCTGTGAGCCGTAAAATCGCCACGCTGGAGAGCTGGCTGGGCTTCGCGCTGTTTACCCGCCACGCGCGTGGCCTGCATCTCACCGAACAAGGTGCCGCGCTGCTGCCGGAACTGCAGCAAGGTTTCGCCATGCTGGTGAATGCCACAGAAAAAGCCAGCCGCAGCAACGCCTCGATTCGCCTGAAAGCGCCTACCTGCGCCATGCGCTGGCTGGTGCCGCGTCTGGTGGCGCTGGAACAGCAGCGTCCGGATATTCACGTGGCGTTGACCACCACGCTCGATCATGGCTCACAGCTGGATAATTTTGACGCGGCGATTGTGTTTGGCCCGTCGCCAGCCGGTTCGATTTGCCTGTTTGAGGAGCGTTTAACGCCGGTAATGGCCAGTAGCGTCACGCCGCCCAGCCAGATTGGCGAACTGGCGAAGTTTACTTTTCTGCATCCGACGCAGGATTCACGCGACTGGCAGCTTTGGCTGGCCGGGCTGGATGCCGCGTTACCAATGGCGCGCAATCAGCATTTCGCCACCATGGATCTCGCGATCAGCGCTGCGATTCAGGGATTTGGCATCACGGTGGCGGATGTCACCTTGGTGCAGAACGATGTGGTGAATGGGCGACTGATTGCGCCGTTTGCCACCAGTGTGGCGACCGGCGCAAGCTACAGCCTGTTACAGCGGGCGGAAAAAGATGCGCCACCGTTCCTGCCGGAACTGGTGGCGTGGTTATCTGAGGTTTAGAACGAGACCCATTCGTCAGAGGCTGATTTCGGCTGTGCAAGGCCTGCGCCGGTCAACACCGGCCGACGCAGCGCGGTTGGCGATACCACGGCCTTATTTACCGGCGCGCTGTCCGACAGACGGAATTTCGCCACCGAGGCCTGCAGCTCCTGCGTCTGGCGCTCCAGCGCGCTGGCAGCGGCAGAAACTTCCTCAACCAGCGAGGCGTTCTGCTGAGTGACGCTGTCCATCTCGGTGACGGCGGTACCGACCTGCGAAATCCCTTTGCTCTGCTCTTCTGACGCAGCAGCGATGTGCTTCATGATTTCATTCACATCCTGCACCGACTTAAGAATGTCGTGCATGGTGCTACCCGCGCTGCTCACCAGCGCCGACCCTTTTTCCACGCGCTGCACGGAATCTTCGATCAGTGTGGCGATCTCTTTCGCCGCACCGGCGCTGCGCTGCGCCAGATTGCGCACTTCACTGGCCACCACGGCAAAACCGCGGCCCTGTTCACCGGCGCGTGCGGCTTCTACCGCGGCGTTCAGCGCCAGGATGTTGGTCTGGAAAGCGATGCTGTTAATCACGCTAGTGATCTCAGCGATCTTCTTCGAGCTGCCGGAGATGCCTTGCATGGTGGTAACCACTTCGCCTACCAACCGTCCGCCCTGCTGCGCGGTACCGGTAGCGGTTTCGGCCAGCGAACTGGCCTGTCGCGCGTTGTCGGCGTTGAACTTCACGGTAGCGGTTAACTGCTCCATGCTGGCCGCCGTTTGCTCCAGCGCGGCCGCCTGCTCTTCGGTACGCGATGAGAGATCGTTGTTGCCGGAGGAGATCTCCGCTGCGCCGCGATAAATGTTTTCAGTGCCGCTGCGAATCGCGCTTACCGCTTCGCGCAGGCTGTCCTGCATGGCACGCAGCAGCGGCACCAGCTTGCCGACGCAGTTACGGCCAAAATCTTCCACCGGCTGGCTGAGGTCGCCCTGCGCAATAATCGTGAAATGGTTACGGATACGCTCCAGTGGTTTCACCAGCATCGCCACCAGATAGCGATCGGTAAACAGCAAGATAAACAAGCCAATCACCACCGCCACCAGAATAATGACTTTAGTGATGCTGGTGAGCTTATCGACGGTGACGCGCGTCTCATCCAGTTTGCTGCCTGCGGCTTTATTGAAAGCTTCCGCGCTGGCACCAAACGCACGACTAAGCGGCGGCGTGACGTTATTGGCTTGAGCACGATAGGCTTCAAGCGTGCCCTGCTGCGCCAGCGAAACCTGCGGTGCGATGCCTTCATCGAGCAGTTTTTGCCAGTTGGTGATGACGCTATTGGCGGTCTCCGCATCCATCGGGCCTGGCGCCATGGTTTTAAACTGCGCCAGCAGCGTTTTCATATTGTCGAGCGCTTGTTGCACCGGGTTAAAAGCATCAGCACCGACTGCGCTGCCTGAGGCGCGGCCTTCCATCACGCGAGACAGACGCGTAACGACACGAAAATATTGATCATTTCCTTTGCTTAAAATCGTCATTTGATTGACCAGTTGGCGGTCAATCTCGTTGCCCTCGCCGAGGGCGTTCAGTGAGTGGACGCTAAACAGCCCAACGGCACACCACAGCAGGCAAAACAGCCCAAGAATGGTGAGCAATACGGCGCGGATGGTGAAATTTTTTAAGATACCCATACATAATCCCTTGGTGTGAAACGCGAAGGAGGCCCGATAAAATCGGGCATATTGCGTTTATCGGCATCGGATTGGGAAAATGTAACGGTTTTGTAAGCTAATTAATTGCTTACTGACGCGGGTGAGGAATATGCGCTTTTATGATTTATCAGCAAGATAGGCGATAATTTGCCTTATAAATTGATTTGCCAGATTACACCATTAGCACGCTCATTAAAGCTTAACGTGGCTGCGCATCATCAAACGGAACAAACGCAGCCGTCCACGCATAAAGCGCGCCTTCACCACCGCCTGGGCTTTGCCCTGTTCGCCCAGCGCCAGCGTCAGATCGTCGCCCGGTCGCCAGGCTGGCCAATCTACTTCACCCGCTAAGTGCGAGCTAAACTCGCTGGCTTCACGCGCGAAGGTGACCCAATAAGCGCTGACTGTGGAGGCGAACGCTTTATCCTGCTCGCTGTAGCTGCGTTCCGCTGGCGGCGCTAGCGTATCCAGCGTGTTAAAGACATAGGGAATTTCGTTGCCGTGCCAGGTGCCGTGCGGGTAGAGATCGCGCGCGTTTTCGGAGACGTAATCGAACCAGTAACGCCATGCGGGCAGGCCGATATTGTGCTGCGCCTGAGCGATGATTAACGGTAACACCGTGAACGCCATATCGCGCGCCACCGCACGTCCCAGCAGCGCATCATCATGAATGTCGTACAGCCACTTCATCAGGCGATAACTGATGCGGTTTTTGCTGCGCATCTGTCGCAATACTGCCGTGGCATCCACGCCAAAATAGTCCAGTACGCTGGCTTCATCGCTGTTGCTGCCGATCATTAACGGAATGCGATGCTGCTTGCCGGAGATAAACGTGGTTAACATCGGTTTCGGCAGTACCGCATCGCCGCTGATGGGCACCGGGCCGAGCGCCAGCGGGCGTTCTAACGGCCAGAATTGTTCGGCCGGTAGCTCGCGCAGCTGCTCGGCGCTGGCATCTTCGGGTAACGCAAAATGCGCCGCGACCTGCAAACCGATCTGTTGTGCCTGCTTTTGCGGGATGTCGGGCAGGCTGTAGGCGCTTTGTACGATGCCTTTGTGAAACAGCGCCTCGGAGAGCGGCGAGCAGCACAGCGATAACACGCTGCGCGCGCCGGAGGATTCACCAAACAGCGTCACGTTATGGCGATCGCCGCCAAAGGCAGGAATGTTGCGCTGAATCCACTGCAAAGCAGCAATTTGATCGAGTAAGGCAAAGTTGTTGATCACGCGCCCGTCAGGGTATTGCGCATCCAGCGCCGGATGAGAGAAGAAACCGAAGTGACCAAGGCGATAATTGAGCGTTACCACCACCACACCTTGCGCCGCCAGCGCTTTACCGCGATAAGGATCAAGATTACCGGCGCCGATGGAAAATCCCCCGCCATGCAACCAGACCATTACCGGCAACGGCCGCGAAGGCTCAACATCCGGCGTCCAGATATTCAGGTAGAGACAATCCTCACTAAAGCGACCGGGATCGCCACCGCCGGCGGCCACGCAATAGTCACGATTTTGCCAGCTTGCTGCGCCCCATTCGGTCGCATCACGCACCTCTTGCCACGGCTGGACCGGCTGCGGCGGTCGCCAGCGTAAAGCGCCAGTAGGTGCAGCTGCGTACGGTATTCCTTTAAAGACAAAAAGATCTTCGTCCATCAGGCCTCTGAGTTCCCCTTCTGCGGTCATGATCCTCAGACGTCGTTCATTTTTCATCTCGGGTTCCCTGATAATGCATCGTTCCATTATTTGCAGGCCTTGGACGAATGTCCATGTTCTGAAAGCATTTGCAGATTAAGCCGAAACGCGGCGCGATTCTTTGAACAACTCCATCAAATATTTTGGCTAACCCCATCGAGGCCATTTGTTTTAAGGTTGCAAGTTAACCTGGCGCGACGGAGAAACACCATGTTTGGTGGCATTAATCAAATGTTCAACCGGATGTGCGATCACCCGGACCTTGGCAAACTGCTTTTGCGCCTGACGTTGGGCGGATTGCTGCTGTTTCATGGGGCGTTCAAAGTGGTGCATGGCGTGGGTTGGATTGCGCACATGCTCGCCGTCAAAGGAATGCCAGGTTTCATCGCTTACGGTGCTTACATCGGGGAAATAGCGGCACCTGTAATGGTGATCATCGGATTTTTGACGCGCCCTGCGGCGTTCATTATCGCGGTGAACATGATTGTTGCGACACTGCTGGTAAAAATGGGCGCTGTCTGGCATCGCACCGACGTCGGTGCGTGGGCGCTGGAGACAGAAGCGCTTTACCTGCTGGGTGCGCTCGCCATTATGTTTTTGGGTGCCGGGAAGTACACGCTGGTGCGTGACGCGCGCTTGCAATAATCACAAGAAAAGCAGCCGGTCTGCTGAATTTCAGACCGGCTGTAACATTTCTCCTCAGGCTACGCCACAGCGTTCCAGACTGCGCTGCTGCATCTGCTGGTACAACGCCATTTCATCCTGCACCGAGCAACCTAACGCGCTTTCAAAATCCGCTCGGCTGGCATTCCCCGCGCTGCGTGTTTGCGCCACGTCGCCCAAATTCGACTGGAAAATCCCCGCGGCACTGACCGGCAGGAAATCTTCATAAACGATCGGTTCGGCGCTCAAACGCTCTTCAGCCAGCAACTGCGTCACGCTTTCGCCCGCGCGTGGCGGCAGATGCTCGCCTTTTTCGGTCAGGCGATAGCGGAACCACGCCAGCTGCTGCTCGCGCAAAGACTCTTCGTCGTCGGGGAAATCACTAAACACCGCGCTAAGATGTTGCTGGTGATGCTGGTTATCGCTGCCGGTACCGGCTTCGGCCAGCAGACGATCGTAAAGTTCGCGTCCTTTCGGGGTGAGCGCCGCGCCGCGCTGTTCAATCTCACCAAAGCGCGCGGTGTGCGTGCCCGGCGTGCCATCGTTAAAGTGCACCGCTTCTTCCAGCGCTTTGAAGCTGGTCTGGCGCAGCAGAATCGGTACTTTACGCTGCGGCGGGCCTTCAATCAGGGTTTTGGGATCGATGCCGCGCGAAGGCATCAGCGCTTGCACCCGATCAATGTCCAGCGTGCGCGGCGTCAAATGGTTGATGTGGCAACCACGGAAACACACCACATCGGCAATCAGACGATGCTGCTGGCTCAGTGCGCGATAAGTGGTGCTGTCTACGGTGGTGTGCGCATGCCAGCGGAAGGTTTCCAGCGCTTCCTGCACGAAAGTGGCGGCATCCGCGGCGTTCAAACCGCCCTGCTGATGATGCTTAGCGATCAACGCGCGGCAACCTGGCGTAAAGATATCGCGCGCGGCGAGAATTGCAGCGGCCTTCTCGCGCAGCGCCGCATCATCAATCAGTTCCAGACGCAGCAACGAAGTGAAAACGCGGAATGGATTATGGCGCAACGCGCGATCGCTGACCGGACGAAACGCCGTGGAGTGCACCGGCACACCGGCTTGCGACAGGTCGTAATACCCCACCGCTTCCATGCCCATCACGGCGAACATCTGGCGCAACGTGCTGAGTTCATCAGCCTTTCCGACGCGAATCGCACCGTGACGCTCGACGCTCAGGCGACTCAGTTCATCGGCGGCCGACAAGCGGTTTTTTAACTCGGGATTGGCTTCCAGCGTACGTTCATTAACAGCGGTGACCAACTGCGTCAGCGTGCCGTATTGCGGCACTTCCTGCTGATACAGGGTCGACATTGCCTGCGAGAACAGCGTGCGGATGGCATCGCTGCTGAGAAAGTTTGGCATAATCATCACCTTGGGCTAACGGGTTGTTGCTACTGTAGATCAACCCTTTAGCGGCGGGTAACAATTTCATGGAACTGTGATCGCCTTGTCACTCGGTGAGGTTTGACTGGTCACCAAAGCGACATTTCAGCACCAGCATGATGGTGGTTAACACGGCGGGAATCGCCAGCAGCAGGAAGATCTGACTGAACGTCCAGCCAAGCGTTAACAACTCGGCACCGACAAAGGCGCTAATGATGGCGCCGATGCGCCCTATGCCGTGCATCCAGCTGGAGCCGGTGGCACGCGCATGAGTTGGGTAATAACTGGCGGAGAGCGCATTCATGCCGGTATTGGCGCCGTTAAAACAGAAGCCGCTGCAGAAAGCGATGGCGCTCATTAAGCCGACCTGCGCGGGTGAAAAACCCAGTGCCACAATGGCAATGCCACCGCAGAAATAGATCACCGCCAGCGCCAGGTTGGCGTTGATGCGGTCCATCAACCAACCCGCAAACAGCGAGCCAAGGGTTCCGCCAGCCTGATACATCGCCGTGACAATCGCCGCTTCCGTCACCGACATGCCGAGCGTGCTGATCAATGAAGGCATCCAGCTGCCAATCAGGTAAACGAGGAACAGCCCCATAAAGTAGCCGCCCCACAACATCAAACTGCCGAACAGATAGCGGCGCGACACCACGGTCGCCACCGAGCCTTTACGCGCGGTCGGCAACTCAGTGCTTTGATAATGGCTATCCGGCTGCACGCTGCCGGGCAGCATACGTTCGAGGATGGCGTGAATACGTGCGGCAGGCGCGCGACGGCTAATCAGAAAACGTACCGATTCCGGTAAGCCGCGCACTAAAAAAGGCAGCACCAGCAGCGGCAGCACGCCGCCCATCAGCATAACGGAGTGCCAGTCATAGCGCGGCAGCAGCCACGAAGCGGCAAAGCCTCCCGTCGCGGCACCAAAGGTAAAGCCACAGAACACCACGGTAATAATAAATGAGCGGCGACGTTCGGGCGCGTATTCGGCAACCAGCGTGCCCACGTTGGGCATCGCGGCCCCAAGCCCTAAGCCGGTGAGAAAGCGGAACAGCATCATCTGTTCGATGTTTTGCGCCATCGCCGTGGCCAGCGTCCACAGACCGAAAAACAGCACGCTGATGAGGATCATCACGCGGCGACCATAGCGATCGGCCAGCGGTCCAGCGACCATCGCCCCCAATGCCAGACCAATCAGCGCCGCGCTGATCACCATGCCGAGTTGATGATTCGTGACGCCCCAACTGGCTTTCAGCGTGGGCGCAATAAAGCCCATCAGCGCAATGTCCATGCCGTCCAGCGCCACTACCACGAAGCACAGCGCGATTAAGCGCTTCTGCCAGCTGCTAAGCGCACTCTTATTGATAAGCTGGCGAACGTCTACTGCTTCAACGCTGGTCACGTAACGACTCCTGCACTTTTAACCGTTTAGGGCATCAGTTTTAGTAAAAAAAACGGCGCTTATCATAGCTCATCGTTAACAATAACAGGCACTCTTTTTGGATGTAATTGAGAACTATTCAACTTTTTACGCTGTATGTTATTGATTTAAGAGCGCGCGAATATGCTGCAAAAAGTGTCTTTTTCAGCTTTACCCATAAATACATCAGGTTAGCGGCGAAGCTTGCATAGCGGTGTTTTTGTTAATATAAATTTGCAGGCAAGTTAACATAATTAACTTTTCCTCATTGCTGCTCCTCGGCATAACTCATTATGTTGGGCGTATGGACAAAAATATCCTTTTCAATCAGCGCATTCGCTTGCGTCATTTACATACCTTTGTGGCGGTGGCGCAGCAAGGCACGCTCGGTCGTGCCGCTGAAACGCTCAATCTGAGCCAGCCCGCTTTATCGAAAACACTGAATGAGCTGGAAGAGTTGGCGGGCGCGCGACTGTTTGAGCGCGGACGACTCGGCGCGCAGCTCACTACGCTGGGCGAACAGTTTCTGGTTCATGCGGTGAAAGTGCTGGATGCGCTTAATCATGCTGGTCAGAGCTTCAACGCGCCCCAGCCGGGCCGACCGGTGGTGATTCGGCTCGGCGCGCTGACGACTGCGGCGATGGGCATGCTGCCGCAAATTCTCGATCGCTTCCATGAACAGCAACCTAACACCACGGTGCAGGTTGCGACATTGCATAACAACGTGTTGTTGGCCGGTTTACGTGCGGGTGAGTTTGATGTCGGGATTGGTCGTATGGCGGACAGCGATATGATGGCCGGACTCACTTATGAATTGCTGTTCCTGGAATCACTCAAACTGGTGGTGCGCCCCGATCATCCGCTATTAAGCGAGAACGTTATGCTGTCGCGCGCGATGCAGTGGCCAGTAGTGATTTCGCCGGAAGGCACCGCACCGCGCCGTATCGCGCAGCATATGCTGAATGAGCAAGGTTGTACCTTGCCAGCAAACTGCGTTGAAACCTCATCGACATCGCTGGCGCGACAGCTGGCATTGCGTTACGACTATGTGTGGTTTGTGCCTTCTGGCGCCATCAAAGAAGATTTGAATCACGATGCGTTGTGCGCGCTACCGATTGCCTCGCCGGGGCCGGGCGAACCGGTGGGCATTATTACGCGCAGCGGCAGTCCATTAAGCCTGAGCGCCGAAGTGCTGATGGCGACCATCCGCAAATTCCACAGCTAGCGACTGTGTTTTGCATGACGCTCACGGTTCTCCAGGCGCGCCTGTTCGGTTTTTCGTAAACCGACATAGAGCGCGCCCGCCCCACCATCTTTCGGCTGCGCCGTACAAAAGGTCTGCACTTCTGCAAACTCCGGCAACCATCGCGCCACATAGCTGCGCACGATATTGGCGTGCGACTCATCGTCACGACCTTTGCCATGAATAATCAATAGATTGCGCAACCCATGTTTATTGGCCTGCTGCATAAAGCTGAACAGCGCCTGACGACAGGCTTCTACTGGCTGACGCAACAGATTAAGGCTGGCTTGAGGCGGATATTTGCCCAGTCGCAGCTTATCCAGCACGCCTTGCTGTACGCCTTCAACTTTAAATTCCAGCGGTGTTGTCAACGGAACGATGTCGAGATAGCCACGCGTGAGGAAATTTTCCTGCTCGTCACTTTCCTGCGGCGCACGCGGCGCTTTAGGCGAAGGTGCGCGTAGCCATTGGGTATTAGCGCAATTTTTTAATGGTGTCACATCACCCATGGCATCACGGAAAAGGTCTTCATCATCAAGGTTCATGGTGTTTCCTCTCGCCTGGTGTTTGCCTGCGCGTCCAATTCGACGCTAAAGCAAAAGAGTAGCAAAGGATTATGGGCAAAACATCTGTCACTTTTTGCGCTGTAATAAGCGCGCTTTAGCTGTAAACCTGGCAACAAAACGTTCCAGATCAATAAATGCGCTTCAGTGAGACCAGCGCAAACCCCGTAATACCTGACATTTGTGGGGTTTTAAGGACATTTACTGCTCGGATGAGTTCCCTTCGCTTAGAAAAATGTTAAAATTGACCGCAGTCAATAATCATCGAGCGTAACTATATGATCCAGGAAAAACGCAGCATTCGACGTATTCAGTCTGGCGGTTGTGCCATCCATTGTCAGGATTGCAGTATCAGCCAATTGTGTATTCCCTTCACGCTGAACGAGCACGAACTGGATCAGCTGGATAACATCATTGAGCGCAAAAAGCCGATTCAAAAAGGCCAGACGCTGTTCAAAGCCGGTGATGAACTGAAATCTCTCTACGCTATCCGCTCCGGCACTATCAAAAGCTACACCATCACTGAACAAGGCGACGAGCAAATTACTGGCTTCCATCTGGCAGGCGATTTGGTGGGTTTTGACGCCATTGTCGGTGCCAAGCATCCGAGCTTTGCGCAAGCGCTGGAAACCGCGATGGTGTGCGAAATCCCGTTTGAAACGCTTGACGACCTCTCCGGTAAAATGCCGGCGCTGCGTCAGCAAATGATGCGTTTGATGAGCGGTGAAATCAAAGGCGATCAGGATATGATTCTGCTGCTGTCGAAGAAAAATGCCGAAGAGCGTTTGGCGGCATTTGTCTGGAATCTGTCGCGTCGTTTCGGTCAGCGCGGCTTCTCACAGCGTGAATTCCGTTTGACCATGACGCGTGGCGACATTGGTAACTATCTGGGACTAACCGTAGAAACCATCAGTCGTCTGCTGGGTCGCTTCCAGAAAAGTGGCATGCTGGCCGTAAAAGGCAAATATATCACCATTGAGAACCACGCTCTGCTGGCAGAATTAGCTGGCCAGACCGAACAAGCCGCGTGATTCTGTGCCGGGTTAATAAAAGTTATTTTATTGATCCGGCAACAACTTTTCCGCTTCTGCCCTGTCCAAACTTAGGCTATCTTTAACCCAACTTGCTTTGGTTTTAGGAGATCGGCTTATGTCCCGGTACCAAAATATTCTGGTGGCTATTGATGCCCAGCAGGACGATCAGCCCGCGCTGCGTCGTGCGGTTTATCTCAATCAACGTATTGGCGGAAAAATCAAAGCTTTCCTGCCTATTTACGACTTCTCATATGAAATGACCACGCTGCTGTCGCCCGACGAGCGCTCCAATATGCGCAAAGGGGTGATCAGCCAACGTACCGAATGGATCCGCCAACAGGCCCAGGCATATATTGAGGCTGGCGTTGAAATTGAAATCAAAGTGGTTTGGCATAACCGTCCGTATGAAGCCATTATTCAGGAAATTCTGGCACATCAGCATGATTTAGTGTTGAAAATGGCGCACCAGCACGATCGCCTCGAAGCGGTAATATTTACGCCGACGGATTGGCATCTGCTGCGTAAATGTCCATGTCCGGTGTGGATGGTGAAAGATCAGGCGTGGCCTGAAGGCGGCAAAGCGGTGGTAGCGGTCAACTTAGCCAGCGAAGAGCCGCATCATGATGAGCTGAATCAGAAGCTAATTCGTGAAACCACGCTGCTTGCCGAGATGGTGAATCACACCGAAGTGCATTTGGTCGGCGCTTACCCCATCACCCCGATCAATATTGCTATCGAACTGCCCGACTTTGATCCCAGCGTTTACAACGACGCGATTCGCGGCCAGCATTTAGTGGCGATGAAAGCGCTGCGTCAAAAATTCTCCATCAGTGAAGAGTTCACCCACGTGGCGAAAGGTTTGCCCGAGGAAGTGATTCCGGATATTGCCTCGCATCTGGACGCCGGCATTGTGGTGCTCGGCACCATTGGCCGTACCGGTTTGTCAGCCGCGTTCCTGGGTAACACTGCGGAACAGGTGATTGATCATCTGCGTTGTGATTTGCTGGCGATTAAGCCAGACGATTTCAAATCGCCGATTGATCACGATGACGAAGAAGATGAAGACGATTGATTAAAAAAAGGGCGGCTCGCCATGACCGCCCTACTTATTTCTACTCAGGGCGGTGAATCACATCACCGCCCTGCTTTTTTACAGCGCGCGCAGAATGCCTTCCACGCTCGCTTTCGCATCGCCAAACAGCATCTGCGTATTGTCTTTAAAGAACAGCGGATTCTGGACACCCGCATATCCGGTGCTCATCGAGCGTTTAAATACAATCACGTTCTGCGCTTTCCACACTTCCAGCACCGGCATGCCAGCGATTGGACTGCGCGGATCTTCCAGTGCGGCTGGGTTAACGGTGTCATTAGCGCCAATCACCAAAACGGTATCGGTATCACTGAAGTCATCGTTAATCTCGTCCATTTCCAGCACCACATCGTAAGGCACTTTCGCTTCCGCCAGCAGTACGTTCATGTGGCCCGGCAAACGACCGGCAACCGGATGAATACCAAAGCGAACTTTGATACCGCGCGCGCGCAGCTTTTCGGTAATCTCCGCAACCGGATACTGCGCCTGCGCCACCGCCATGCCATAACCCGGCGTGATCACTACAGAAGAAGAGGCTTTCAGCATTTCTGCCGTCTCTTCCGCCGTAATTTCACGGTGCTCGCCCACTTCATCGCTTTCGCCGCCTACGCTTACGTCGGTACCAAAACCACCGGCGATCACGCTAATAAAGGAGCGGTTCATCGCTTTACACATGATGTAAGAGAGGATGGCACCCGAGGAACCGACCAGCGCACCGGTAACGATCAGCAAATCATTGCTCAGCATGAAGCCTGCCGCCGCCGCCGCCCAACCGGAGTAAGAGTTCAGCATCGAGACCACAACCGGCATATCCGCGCCGCCAATTGACGCCACCAGATGCCAGCCAAACACCAGCGCAATGACGGTCATCAGCAGCAGCGCAAACACCTGCGCACCGGTGCTATCAGTTTGTACGAACCACAGCATCAGCAGGAAAGAGACCACCAACGCCGCGAGGTTCATTTTATGACGATGTGGCAGCATCAGCGCTGATGAGGAGATCTTGCCGCGTAGTTTGCCAAACGCCACCAGTGAACCGGTAAAGGTCACCGCACCGATGAAAATGCCGAGGAACACTTCGGTCAGATGGATATTTTCCATCACCGGCGCGAGTCCCGGCGCGTGATCGATATAGCTGTTGAAGCCCACCAACACCGCCGCCAAACCCACGAAGCTGTGCAGAATGGCAACCAGTTCCGGCATTTCGGTCATTTCGACTTTCTTCGCCAGACGCAAACCAATCGCACCGCCGATCACCATCGCCAGCAGAATCCAGGCAACGTTCCCGGTGTTCGGGCCAAAAATGGTGGCGAGCAGCGCAATCGCCATGCCGCTTATACCAAAAATATTACCCTGCTTGGAGGTCTCGTGTTTCGAGAGACCGGCAAGGCTGCAAATAAACAGAATCGCGGCAACAATATATGCTGCAGTAACTAATCCGCCAGACATGTTGCTACCCCTTAATTCTTACGAAACATTTTCAGCATGCGCTGGGTGACGGTGAAACCACCGAAGATATTGATGCTGGCGATCAGTACGGCGATAAACGACAGAATCGTGACCCAACCGCCGTGGCCCATCTGCAGCACCGCACCCACCACAATAATGCCGGAAATGGCGTTGGTGACGGCCATCAAAGGCGTGTGCAATGCGTGACTCACGTTCCACACTACGTAATAGCCGACCACGCAAGAGAGCGCGAACACGGTGAAGTGTGACAGGAAGTCCGGCGGCGCGACGTTGGCCAGGCAGGCAAACAGCACCACCGCCAGCGCCAGCAGCAGATACTTGCGCCATGGTGAAACCGGTTTGGCTTCGGCCTTCGGCAGCGGCTGTGCGGCGGGTTGCGCTTTCGGCGCGGCGGAAACCTGAATCGGCGGCGCTGGCCATGTCACTTCGCCATCACGAATCACCGTCACCCCGCGCACCACCACGTCGTCGAAATCCACGGTAATTTCGCCGTTTTTCTCTTTGCACAGCAGTTTCAGAAGGTTGACAAGGTTGGTGCCGTAAAGCTGTGAGGATTGGGTTGGCAGGCGGCTTGGCAAATCGGTGTAACCAATAATCTTCACGCCGTTAGGGGTTAAGGTCACCTGATCGGCCACCGTCAATTCGCAGTTACCGCCAGTTTGCGCAGCCAGATCGACGATTACGCTGCCTGGTTTCATGCTGGCAACCATCTCGGCAGTAATCAGCTTCGGGGCCGGACGGCCAGGAATCAACGCGGTGGTGACGATAATGTCCACTTCTTTCGCCTGCGCGGCAAACAGCTCCATCTCTGCCTTAATAAAGGCTTCAGACATCACTTTGGCATAACCATCGCCGCTGCCCGCTTCCTCTTCAAAGTCCAGCTCAAGGAACTCGGCGCCCATACTCTGCACCTGCTCTTTCACCTCCGGGCGCGTATCGAACGCACGCACGATGGCGCCTAAACTGCCTGCCGCACCGATGGCCGCTAATCCCGCGACGCCCGCACCGATCACCATCACTTTGGCTGGCGGCACTTTACCGGCAGCGGTGATTTGACCGGTGAAGAAGCGGCCGAATTCATGAGCGGCTTCAACGATGGCGCGATAACCCGCGATGTTCGCCATTGAGCTCAACGCATCCAGCGCCTGCGCACGAGAAATACGCGGCACCGAATCCATCGCCATTACAGTGACGTTGCGTGCTGCCAGCTTTTCTAACAGCGCGGGATTCTGCGCAGGCCAGATAAAGCTCACCAGCGTGCTACCGGCGCGCGTCAGTTCAATCTCCTGATCGTCCGGCGCATTCACCTTCAAAACGATGTCCGATTGCCACACATCGTGAGTGTTAGTAATAGTGGCGCCGACGGCGATAAAGCTTTCATCATCAAAGCTGGCGCGAAGTCCTGCGCTCTGTTCAACGGTGACGCTAAATCCCAGCTTGATCAGTTGCTCAACGGTCTTTGGCGTGGCGGCCACGCGCGACTCGTTGGCTAACCGTTCTTTGGGTATCCCAATTAACATACTGTTTCCTTTCAACAATTAAAGGATGAGGTTCTGTAAGTGGCAAAAAGCTCAAAAGCCGAAACAGTGTTTCAGCTTTTTATGAGCAAAATGCACAATGTAACAAAGTCTTTATAACCTACTGAAAATATGAAGAGTGATCCACAGTGATAACGCCCACTTATGACATTCACACAAATATTCAGACACAAAGATTGAATGCCATGTTTTGCCACTGCATTTGGTGTTTATTAAAAAATATTCTGCTGCGCAAAATCGTGTCATGTCGAATTAAGTGTTTTTAAAAACCTTTAATTAACAACGCGTTAACTATTATGGCACTAAGTGTTACCAGAATAAGTGGTTATCTGTGCAAAAAAGAGCCGTAACAGAAGTCAATGACAGGTCGATGAATAAACGGCAGAGATTGTCAATGTTATGCGCTTAAATTGGCTGAGACAGGCCGATTATTACATGCAATAATCAACGGCTAATCTGTTATACATCAAGAGTCCAGCACGTTTTCGTACTCATTTTGCGTAAGGCGAAGGATCATTTTTATGAAGCTGAAGAACACCATTCTGGCGTCAACCTTGTTATCACTGCTGGCAGCGAATGCGTTTGCTGCTAAAGAGTTAACGCCAGAGCAAGCGGCCGCGTTGAAACCATTCGAACGTATTAATATCAGCGGCCGTTTCAATGCGATTGGCGATGCAACTGATGCCATCTCCAAACAAGCCGATGCCAAAGGCGCTGACTCTTTCTATGTTCAGGGTATTAATGATAGCAACGGCAACGGCGGTAACTGGCGCGTAACGGCTGATTTGTATAAAGCTAACGCACCAAAAGCGGATGACTCCACTAAATATCGCACCTTCTCAGGCGTGAAAGAGCTGCCGAAAGCAGAAGCCTATCGCCTTGAGCCGTATGACACCGTGTCAGTAAATGGCTTCTTCTCCAGCCAGCCAGATGTTAATGAAGCGATTGCCAAGGCAGCCAAAAATAAAGGTGCGGCATCGTTCTTTATCGTGCGTCAGGTTGATGCTAACAACGGCGGCAACCAGTACGTGACCGCGTATGTTTACAAGGCTGATGCGCCAGAACGTAAAGTACAGAACACCTCTGATTCAATCCCAGCAGATTCTGAAGCCGGTAAAGCAGCATTGGCCGCAGGTGGCACCGCCGCCACTAAAGTGGCCATTCCTGGCGTGGCCTCTTCGGATACCCCAAGCCGCAACGTTGGTCGTTTCTTCGAAACGCAAAGCTCAACCGGCCAACGTTACACGGTGAAAACTGCCGATGGCCGTAGCGTGCAGGAAGTGAATGCGATTACTGCTGCGCAGATGCAGCCGTTTGACACCATCACCTTCTCCGATCACTTTGGTACCCCAACCGAAATCTCGGAAGCGGTTGGCAAACGCGCAGTGGAAAAAGGCGCTAAGTACTACCACATCACGCGTCAATGGCAGAACCAGAGCGGCGGCAACCTGACCGTCACCGCCGATCTGTTCAAGTAATAGCGATTAAGGGCGGCGTCCGTCGCCCTTTTCAAAATCTCCTTGATACTAACTGCATAATCTGTGCGCAGATTTGCATAGTCTTGCATTGCCTTCCCCGTTTGCACTCCGTAAAATCTGCCGCCTGTTTTTAGGGGATTCCGTTTCAAAGTTGGCTCATTGCCACGCGACACTCCAGCGGAATCGTCACCACCCAGCATACTCTGCTGTTTAGGATGGGCGTTTTGGATAAAAAATTAGGTCTTAGTGCGCTCACCGCGTTGGTACTCAGCTCTATGCTGGGCGCTGGCGTGTTCAGCCTGCCGCAAAATATGGCAGCGGTTGCCGGCCCGGCGGCGCTGCTGATCGGCTGGCTCATCACCGGCGTTGGCATCATCTTCCTGTCGCTCGCCATGCTGTTGCTGACGCGGCTGAAGCCGGAGTTGGATGGCGGCATCTTTACCTATGCGCGCGCCGGCTTTGGCGAGCTGATGGGCTTCTGCTCGGCGTGGGGATATTGGCTGTGTGCGGTCATTGCCAACGTCTCTTATCTGGTGATTGTCTTCTCGGCGCTGAGTTTCTTTACCGACACGCCGGATCGCGTGGTGTTTGGTGATGGCAATACGTGGCAGGCGATGCTCGGCGCGTCGGTGCTGCTGTGGCTGGTGCATTGTCTGGTGCTGCGCGGCGTGCAAACTGCAGCCAGCATTAATGTGCTGGCGACCCTGGGAAAACTGGTGCCGCTGCTGCTGTTTGTGGTGCTGGCGCTGCTGGCATTCAACTATGATCGCTTCCGCTTTGATTTCAGCGGCGTGGAACTCGGTCAGCCGCTGTGGCAGCAGGTGAAGCAAACCATGCTGATCACCTTGTGGGTATTTATTGGTGTGGAAGGCGCGGTGGTGGTTTCTGCGCGTGCGCGTAATAAACAGGATGTCGGACGCGCCACGCTGATGGCGGTGCTGGCCGCGCTGCTGGTCTACTTGCTGGTTACGCTGCTGTCGTTAGGCGTGATTCCGCGTGCCGAGTTGGCGCAGATGCGCAATCCTTCTATGGCGGGTTTGATGAAGCATTTGCTCGGTCACTGGGGCGATGCGGTGATTGCGGTCGGATTGATTATTTCAGTGTGCGGCGCTTATCTGAGCTGGACGATTATGGCCGCTGAAGTGCCGTTCCTCGCCGCACAACAAGGTGCCTTCCCGCGCAGCATCGCGCGTCAGAACCGCCACAACTCCCCTTCGGCGTCATTATGGCTGACCAACGGCAGCGTACAGGTTTGCCTGATTTTGATCGCCTTAACCGGTGCGGATTACAACACGCTGCTGACCATCGCTTCAGAAATGATTTTGGTGCCCTATCTGCTGGTGGGTCTGTATCTGATTAAGGTAGTACGCGGGCAGAACAAACCCTGGGCGATGTTTACCGGCGTCGGTGCCAGCGCGTATGGCGTTTGGCTGCTGTATGCATCGGGTCCTTTGCATTTGCTGCTTTCAGTCGTGCTCTATGCGCCCGGATTGCTGCTGTTTCTGTACGCACGACGCGACGGCCGTGGCGACAAAATGTTGTCACAGCTGGAGCGCATCGCGATTGTGTTGTTGATTGCGGCGTCACTGCCCGCGTTGTGGCAGCTAACGAATTAGTGCGGCTGGACGGGAATGGAAACGCACAGCAGGTCATCCTGCTGTGTCAGATTGAGCGGCTTACGGTATTCCTGATGAATAGCGTCAAGCTGCTCCGCTGACAGCGGATACGGCAGCTGAATATCAAAGCGGCTGATGTGTTGTTGTTCGGCCAGGGTTATCAAACGCGCGATATTAATCTCGTCGCTCACCTGCGTTGAAATGATTTGTAATGCTAATTCTTTCAGATGATCGTCGCTGGCCTGAAGGTTGTGCGCCGATTTACGCGTCACCATGCCAAAAATAGGCATCACGCCATAAATGGCATCGACAAAACTCCAGCGTTTTTTGCAGGAAGCGGAGAGAAAATCACTGTAATTGAAGCAGATGCGATCACTGTATCCGGCTGAAGCCAGCTCTTTATCAGACACTCTCGCACTCCTCCTGTTTTTCGTTACGGTTCCGAACCTTGCGCGACAACGCGCCGCTAATGATGGCACATTTCACGGTATACATACCAGTCACGCAGGGATATTTCGTGCGATAGCGTAGAGCTCAGGACCAGGAAAAGCTATGCTGCTGAGATTCTCATCCGTCACAGTGAATTATGAACAAAATCGTCTATGTGGAAGATGAGCCAGAAGTAGGCGAACTGATCGCCGCTTATCTTGGCCGCCACGATATTGAAGTTATTGTTGAAACGCGCGGTGACCGCGCCGAAGCCACCATCGCTCTGCACGATCCCGATTTAGTGATGCTGGATATCATGTTACCCGGCAAAGATGGCATGACACTGTGCCGCGATCTGCGTGCCAGTTGGCAAGGTCCGATTGTGCTGCTCACCTCGCTCGATAGCGACATGAACCACATTCTGTCGCTGGAGATGGGCGCTAACGATTACATCCTCAAAACCACGCCGCCGGCGGTGTTGCTAGCGCGCCTGCGTTTGCATCTGCGCCAGGCGCATGTAGGTCAGCC
>Ga0213825_1000988_pt1 | contig 20418 bp, 19 predicted proteins | sample MC6MC0900MG_FD_179896 | JGI IMG/M metagenome (GOLD analysis project Ga0213825, IMG submission 179896) | Enriched soil aggregate microbial communities from Iowa State University, Ames, United States - MC6-MC0900-MG | ecosystem: Environmental > Terrestrial > Soil > Unclassified | place: USA: Iowa... | reverse complement strand
CTTTATGGTGATCCAAAGATTTGCATTGCAGGCCTCTCCCGGGATAAGTCCGGAAGGAAGCTTTCCTGAAACCGGAAAATCACAGTGAAACCCTACACTTTCTCCTTTCAAAATGGCGGAAGATATCATTTTCACCTTTTTTAATTCAGTAATGACCAGTCCCTGCTTCTTGGCAAATAAGTCCACCGCAAAGCTGCCATGAATGTCCGTAGCAGTGGTAATAACAGCCTGACCGCCTGCCATAACTGCCAGCTGTTCTGCCAGTTCATTGGCTCCTCCTAAATGTCCGGATAAAAGGGAAATGGAAAATCTCCCCATATCATCCATAACCACCACAGCCGGGTCTTCTGCCTTACTCTTTAAAAAGGGTGCAATAGCCCGGACTGCAATGCCGGTTGCTCCAACAAACACGATGCCTTCCTTCTGCAAAAACTGCTCCTTTGTCCATTCCGACAGGGATGTAGAAACAGGGATCATGAGATCCCCGCCAGGACAGGACTTAATAAGCCCTGACCATCCATAGGCTTCACAAGGCTGCCCTGCTTTTAATAATTCCTTTACTAGTTTTAAACTAAGCCTGGCTCCAGCTTCTGTAAAGCAGATGATCGAGAGCTTCATCATTCCTCCCCCGTTCCCTTTCGGTATTCCGTAGTAAAAACCGGATCATAAAGCTTGGAACGTTCGTAGCCGTTCTGAGCCACCGCATTGCCCACAAGAATCAGGGCTGTCTTCTTTATATTCTCCCGTCTGGCACTAGCACCTAAGCTTTCCACCGTACAGTTTATGGTCTTCTCGTCCTCCCAGGTCGCCTTATAGACAATCGCTGCAGGAGTATTCGGAAGATAACCGCCTTTTATTAACTCCTCTGACAGCTGATCCAGCATACCAGTGCTTAAAAAGATGACCATGGTTGCGCCATGTGCCGCAAAGGAAGCGATGGATTCCCGATCCGGCACCGGTGTTCTTCCTGCCATACGGGTAATGATCACGCTTTGGGTTACTTGAGGAAGGGTATATTCCATTTTAAGGGCTGAAGCCGCACCACAAAAAGAGCTGACTCCCGGACATACGTCATAAGAAATCCCTCTTACCTCCAGTTCATCCATCTGCTCTCTGATTGCGCCATAAATACAGGGATCGCCGGTATGGAGCCTTACCGTCATCTTTCCTTGCCGCTCCGCCTCCGCCATAACCCCAATTACTTCCTCAAGGGTCATTTTGGCACTGTCATAAACCTGACACTGAGCCTTTCTGTAATCCAAAAGGGCTGGGTTTACCAAAGAGCCTGCGTAAATGATCACATCCGCCCTCTCAAGCAGCTCCTTGCCTCTCACTGTAATTAAATCCGGCGCTCCCGGACCTGCTCCTACAATATGTACCATAATTACCTCACAATCATCAAAGAATAATAGCCGGCATCTTCCGGAATCTCATCCAGGGATCCATAGATCCGTTCATCCGGCATTCCGCAGTTTTCCACCATCACGGCGCTGGCCCTACTGTCTATCAGTTCTCTTTTCACCGCTTCCATCTGTCTGCCGGCTTTCATAAGCACCTTTACACCAGGAAGCTTTAAGGCATCCCTTACCTGGTAAGAGGCTGGTATGATATGAAGCTCCTCTGCGCCTGATACAAGAGAGATTCCTAGCCTAGCCGCTGCGGCGCAAAAGGATGGAATTCCGCTTTCTAAGCGGATGTCATACCCTTCCTTCCAAAGCCGTTCCATCAGATAGTTGAATGTGGAATAAATGCTTACATCCCCAAGGGTAATAAATCCTACATCCATGCCCCTGTCTAAATACTCCATAACCGTCCTGGCTGCCTGATCATGGCTTTCCTTAAGTATCGTTTCATCTTTTGTCATGGGCATGTGCAGATAAAGGCATTCCTTTTCTTCTATTTCCGGCACTGCCTGTCTGGCGATCTGATATGCCGTACATTGTTCTTTATTTTTATGGGGAATGGCAATGACCTTTAATTCCCTGATCCGTTTTACCGACTTTAATGTCATAAGCTCCGGATCTCCCGGCCCTACGCCGATCCCGTACATGATTCCAGCCATCGTTTATTCCTCCTGTTCATTCCGTGCTGATGCTGCCCCGGATAGCAGCCCGATAAGCTCCATTGCTCCCCGGCTCATTCCCAGTATACCGTACATCGTGGAAAATGTCACCACTTCCACCGTTCTCCCCCCTGACCAGAGAGACATGTATCTCTGGATCCTGTCCACGGCCTCTTCCATGACAGGCTCTAAAATCCCAAAGCTTTTCAGGATTCCCGCAGCCTCCTCCATGGTGTTGGCTGCCATAATCTTATCTTTTAATCCGTCCCTGCCCTCTGAGAAAGGGGCAGTACAGTCCCACAAAATTTCCATACGGCGGTCCCCATATTTGGAATGGGTATTGGGCACACCTCCAGCAGTTTTAATAAGCTTCCCAATATGTCCTGCAAACAGGATTTGGTGAAATCCCTCCTCACCTGCCGATTGTAAAGCTTCCCCGATAAAATTGCTGCAGATCACCCCATTTTTTAGGTCAAGGCCAAGTGTTTCCTGTATAAACGCTTCTCCATAATTTCCCGGAACAAGGATCACCCGCTTCATTCCTGCCACTGCCTTCATATGTAATTCCAGCCGTATGGTAGCAATCAGCGCCTCTTCGCTCATGGGCTTTACGATTCCTGTTGTTCCAAGTATGGAAAGCCCGCCTACAATTCCCAGCCTGGAATTAAAGGTTTTTTCCGCCAGTTTTTTCCCTTCCGGCATCCAGATGGTGATTGTTAAGGAACTATCAAAGCCTGCTTCCCTTCTGGCGTCCTCCACTCCTTGGAATATCATGTCACGGGGAACAGGATTAATGGCCGGCATGCCCACGGGACAGGATAGTCCCGGTTTTGTCACCCAACCGATCCCTTCTCCTGCAGTGAGAAAAAGTGGGGCTTTCCCATCCTCCCCTTCTCTGCGATAAATTCCTGCGGCCTCCCCCTCTTCTTTAACATCAGCATATGTAACGCTTGCAAACACCATGGCTTGATGTGTTACATCCGGGTCATCCCCTGCATCTTTTATCACCGCGCATACCGCCTTTTCCTGACTTAAGACAACATGAAAAAGAGGAAGATCAGCCGACCTTCCTTTTGGCGTCATAAGTTTCATGTGCTGTAATTCACAGCCTGTTAACAACATGACCGCCGCTGCCTTGGAGGCAACAGCGGCACAGGTTCCAGTCGTAAATCCGCTTCTTAATTCCTGTTTGTCCATCTTCCTGCATCTTTCCTGCCCTCTTGCCGGGCATTACGGAATTACCTGCAAGGTATTTCCTCTTTGAAGTCCATTATAAAATATTTTCCCTTACGGTGCAAGAAAATTCCTGAGTTTCCGCTTTCTGCCCACGCTCTCCGGGCATCAATGGATACCCGTATGGTGATCTTATACTTCTTCACCCTTTAACAGAGCATCGTTCTTCATTTCTCTTTTTCTTTTTGTAATCAGGCCGCCGATCCGGCCGCTTTCCTTTGCACTCAGACTGCGCCAGCCGCTCTCTATTACCTTATCACCAAGGCCAAGCTCTGTAGCAATTTCAAATTTAAGTATTTCCTCCGGCTTCATATTACGAGGATCAAATGGCTCGTTTTTCTTTCCCTTTGACATAGTTTCAAATCTCCTTTTCTTAAATCTAAAGAGAGTATGCCCCCTACCAGGAGAATTAAACGTAAATTTCTTCCAGTATTTTAAAAAAGCAGGCCGTGGCGGAACTCTGGTCCGCAGCAGCCTGCTTTTTTCGTCTCCGGCTTTTACAAAGCCCTTTTATCTTCTGGGGATAATGATGGCCGCAATAAAATAGGCCACAATTCCTGAGCCTGTGCAGGCCAGCACTGCCCACAAAAGCCGGATGAGGGTAGGATCCACGTTAAAATATTCCGCAATTCCGCCGCAAACCCCACAAAGCATTTTGTCTGTATCGGAACGGTATAGTTTCTTCTGATTATCTTCCATTTGTTTATCTCCTTTCTGCTTTTTGACCTGTAAATACTATAATTATATTATAAATCATTCATAAAATCCACCTGGATCGCTCCAGTCGTGCATTCTAAATCCATATCTTTTCCAGCCCCATTATCCGTCTGTTTTTTTCCCTTTAGGGCCGCATTTCCTTCATCACCGATCTTTATGGCTCCCATCTTGCACTGGATATCGTAATTGTAATCTTCCTTTTTCCCGGCAAGTTCAAGCCTTATGGCACCGACCTGGCATTCTGCCTCAATGTCTCCGGTCGTTCTTCCGGAAAAATCCACAGCGCCTGCACTGCTTTTCACATGAAGATTTCCCACGCTGCCGCCATTGATTTTTATGGCGCCGGCCTTTGTTTCAATTGTCAGTTCATCTGCAGAAAGAGCCTGAGACATCATAGCCGGGCCAAAATCCTCATTTCCAGAAAAACGGCTTGAATGTACTGATTGCAAGTCAACTTCAGAAAATCGGTAATTCTTTGGCACCTGGACCGTAAAAAGCAGCTCCGGGCCATCCTTTCTTTTCCAGCCATCATATTCCTGAAGCTCCAAATCGCCATTTTCTGCGTACAGAGTATAACAGGATTGGTCCCTGTTGCAGAAAATCTTAACCTCATTACCCTGGGGATCTTCCACAAAAACCACGTTTCCTGTACGTATTACTATATCCAATTTTTTAACTTTCGAAGAAGAAAATATTTCCTGCCCTTTTTCTCCTATATTAAAAACCTCAGGAATAGTTAGATCAAAATTCTCAAAATTTACCTCATCCCAGAAACCATCCAGGGTGACGCCTGAAATTTCCCTTCTCCACTCAAGAGCTCTTTGAGGTACGATTTCCCGTAGATTTCCTCCCAACACAGCCGCTACGGCTGAAATTCCCCCGCCAATCAGGGCGCAGACACTTCCTGCAATCAAACATATCTTTATAAATCTCTTCATAAGCGGCTTCTCCTTCCATGAAATAACCTGCTAAGGACGTTCACACAGCTTCTGAAAAGAAATGGAAGAAAGGTCCCATAAAATGCACCGCAGAGAGCCAGGGCGATCATTCCAAATCCAAGAAACAGGATTCCCAGCCCTAACAGCAGGGCTCCGCTTAAGGGATGAATCACCATGGAGACAACACTGCCCAAGATCATACCGACCCCGGCCGCCAAAAGGGCAAAGGTCAGCGCTCCGACTCCAACAACTGCTGCCACCAGGCAACCCAAAACACCACCTAACAAGCCTACAATACCTCCTCCGATTCCCATAAGGATAGGCGAAGCCGCAATAATTAAAATGATCCATAAAACAGTTTTCACGGTACGGTTTCCATCCATGCCTCTTCTTCGCCTGTTATGTTTTTTCTCCTGTTCTTCGTAACTGTATTGAGGTTCTTCGGATACCTCCGGAAGATCATATCGCTTTGCCATCTGGTAATTTGGATCTTTAAACCGCTCATCCCGATAGCCAGTCTCCGTAAATTCTCCTCCGTCATCTAAATTCCCGGATATATCCGAGCGGATAATCGCTGCGATCCGCTCAGGACTTACAAACTCACTGATTACCTTTTCCTCATTTTCCGGCCCCGCTTCTTCCAGATAATCCCTGTAATATTCGATAGCATCCGCCTTTTCTTCATCTGGAATATCCGACAGCAGATATTCCAGCTCTCTCATAAACTCATCCCTGCTCATATATGTGCCTCCTCAAAAATCCGGGATATTTTCTGGGAGTAGCCTACCCACTCACCTTTATAGAGATTCAATTGAACCCTTCCTTTTTCCGTAATCTTATAATATCTTCGGTTTCTTCCGTCAAATGCCAGATCATAAACCTCCAGACACTCTTCCTTCTGCAATCTTCGGAGTACCGGATAAAGGGTTGATTCTGAAATCTCAATGACACTCCTCACATCCTGTGTGATTTTATAACCATAGGTACCCTCCTGATCCCTCGACACTATTGCAAGGACAATGGCGTCCAATAATGCTGCTCCTGTGTTAAAAACCATGTGCCCACTCCTATCCTAATTTTTGCCACTATCTTGTTTCATCCTTTGGCGCCTGGGGTATGATAACCGCAGCGATGATGTAAAGTATCAGGCTTCCTCCCACCAGAGAAAATCCCATGAACGAACGGAACAAATGGCGCCATGACTGAAGAAACATCAGAAGAACCCATATCAACCTGATCATAACAGGATCTACCTGAAAATATTCTCCAATACCGCCGCATACACCGCAAAGGACTCTGTTCTTTACAGACCGGTACAAACGTTTTGCTTCCACGATTGCCCACCTTCCTTTCTTCTATTTGAACTGATATATAATATTGTTTTTTTATCTATATTATACGTCGTATAATAATATTATATGCCATATAATATTACTTGTCAACACCTATTATTTTTTTATCTTACTCCCATTAAGAAGCAAAAAACGGATGCTTCAAGCGAGTCCGCTTGAAAGCATCCGTTATATTTTCCCTATCCTGATCCAAACATTCATCCATCACTGTATCTGGGCGATCCGGTTTACTACATCAATATAATCACTGCAGTACTTCTGATAAACCGTCATGACGGCCGCCCGGAAGCGCACCTGTTCTGTCGGACTTAATTCTGTGACAATACAGCCAGCCTTAATCAGCTGCTCTCTGACCTTCTGTTCCCGAATCTCCCACAGCAGTCTTTCATATCTGGCGGACTCTTCTGCACATGCCGTAATAATCTTCCGGTCTGCTTCACTCAACTTTTCCCAAGTGGCCTGGGAGGCCAGCTGCATCTCGGGAATCCGGGTGTGTGCATCCAGCGTGATGTATTTTGCCACCTCATAATGCCTCATGGACTCATAGGATGGCCAGTTGTTTTCCGCGCCGTCAATGTTGCTGGTCTCTAAAGCCGCATATACTTCGGAATAAGCCATTGGCACCGCCCTGGCTCCAAGCGCCTCCACCATAGCCGACATCATATCGGAGTTGGCAACGCGAATGCGCATTTTTTTCATATCCTCAACGCATTTAATAGGATGGGAAGAATTGTAAAAATGTCTGGCACCTGCATCATACCAGGAAAGAGCCATTATCCCGCTTTCTCCCAGTTCATCCTTAAATTCCTCTCCGATCTCTCCATCAAGAACCTTCCACATATGCTTTTCATCTCTGTATAGATAAGGAAGCTGCAGGACATTAAACTTAGGCTTTATTTCGGCCAGAATCATGACCGAAGCCCGGGCAAAATCAATGCCGCCGTATTGAAGCTGTTCCACCACTTCATTTTCACTCCCCATTTCACCGCCGGCAAACACATTGATCTTGATCCTTCCGGACGTTTTTTCCTGCACCAGCTCCGCAAATTTTCTTGCTCCCTGCACGGTCGGATAATCCTCCGGCTGGTTATCCGCGTAGGAAAATACATATTCCGGCGCTTCATTCCGCCCCCTTAAAAAAAAGGGTTTCCCGAGGTTTCCTGATTTCAGGAGTATGAAAAAAATGCATGCTGCAGCTATCACAAAAAAAATCAAAGCCGCCCTTTTGGCAATCCGTTTATCCATTCCTTTTACCCCCAAAACGCCTCCCCTGGGCACAGAGGAAGCGTTTGTTATTTATATTATTTTTTGATTATGGATTGATGATGCTCTGTACTTCAGCGTCATCCACATTATCAGTATTTACCAGGATTACACCTGTATCGATTGTCTTTTCTCTTACTGTGTTTCCATCGGACATTTCAAGAGCAGTTTTTACGCCGTCATATCCCATATAATACTGACGCTGTACTACGGAAGAAACATCGTATTCGCCGCTGCGGATCATGGTTTCAATCTCTGCGGAGAAATCAAATCCTACCATGGAAATGTCGGTACGTCCAGTTTCAGTAAGACCAGTTACAAATCCTACGGTAGAACCGTTGTTAGGACCAAACACTGCCTTTAAGTTTGGATATGTGGTGATAAAGTCCTGGCAGAAACCTACTGCCTTGCTGATATCTCCATCATTTACCTTAATATCGTTGTTTAATACCTGCCATTTTTCAGGAGCATTTTCCTGCCAGTACTCATTAAAGCCCTTTACGCGGTCATTAATGGTCTGAGAGCCGGTGGAACCTACCTGAATAGCAATCTGAGCATCTTCTGTTTCAGAAACTCCCTTATCTTTCAGTCTGCGGATCATTTCCTCAGCAGCAACCTTTCCTGCCTCCACGTTGTTGGTTAAAAGAGCTGCGCTGTAGTTTTCGCTCTTGATTACTGTATCTACAAGAACTACCGGTATTCCTGAATTATACGCTTCTGTAATAGGCGCGTCAAGGGATACACTGTCTAAAGGTGCAATAACGATTCCATCTGCCTGTGCAGATACTGCATTCTGTAACAGGGTAAGCTGGCCTTCGATATCTGACTCCAGAGCGGTTCCAACAACTACTACGTTGCAGCCCAGCTCTTTACCAGCCTGTTCTGCACCAGCCTGAAGCACGCTCCAGTACTGATTTCCCAGAACCTTTACAATTACGTAAATGGTTTTTTCTTTTGCTGTGTCACCCTTAGCTGAATCTTTAGACTCTGCCTTGTCCGCCCCCTGGGTGGATTCTGCTGCTGCGGTGGTAGCAGCCGTATCACTGCTTGCCTTGCTTCCACAACCGGTCAGACCGGCAACTGCCATAGCCGCTGCCAACAAAACTGCCGTTACTTTTCTCATTCTTCTTTTCCTCCTGAGTTGATTGTTTTTATTTTTTCAAGCCAAAAAACCGCTTGATTGCCCCTAAGTCTCCGCTTTTTTTCGCTGTCTGGGATGCTACGGCGATCAACAGGATAATACCTACGATCATCTGCTGCCAGAACGAATTGACACCATTTAAGTTCAGTCCGTTCCGGATTACTCCCATCATCAAAGCTCCGATGACTGTATTAAGAATCGTACCTTCTCCGCCCAGGATGGAAATTCCTCCCAACACGGACGCTGCAATGGCTTCCATCTCATATCCGTTACCTGCCGTAGGCTGGGCACTGGAAAGACGGGAAGCAACCAGGATTCCGCAGATTGCTGCGGACAAACCGGAAATACAATATGCAAACATACGGGTTTTCACTGCATTAATACCGGAAAGTTTTGCTGCCTCTAAGTTAGAACCACAGGCATAAATCTGGCGTCCGATACGCATTTTCGCAAGAACAATTCCTAAAATTACAGCATAAACCAATGTAATGATAACGCTGTAGGGAAGTCCATCCCCTCCGATCCTTCCGCCGCCCAGAACGTAAAACTGTTTCTGGATTTCCTTAGAAGGAATGTTTGTGGTATACAGAGGTGCACCGTTTACCAGCACGTTTGCCATGCCTCGGTATACCCACTGGGTTGCCAAAGTTGCAACAAAGGGCACAACGCCCAGAATTTCAATAAAAAATCCATTCATAATACCTGTCATGATACCCATGATCAGACAAAGTGCGATACATACCACAAGAGGCAGTCCCTGCATCAGAAGTGATACCATAATAATTCCTGACAATGCCATGGAAGCACCGGCAGATAAATCGTTTCCTCCGCAGACCAGACAGAAGGTCAGACCACAACCGATGATGGTATAGGTAACGATCTGCTGCAGAAGGTTCTGTAAATTGGCCGGGGCTAAAAATTTAGCAGGCTGAAGAATCGAAAACAGCACAAACAGTCCGACCAGGATGCACAATGAGTAGATTGCCCGCCGTGTGGCTGCGTTTAGCTTGTTGAACGAACCGCCTTTCTTTTCCTGCACCATTGCTTTTAAGTTTCCCATCCTTACTCTCCCTTTCTATTTCCGATGCCAGATAACACGGGCGCCGGTTTTCCTTCTAGTTTGTTATAACCTGCCGCAAGATACAGGATATCTTCCTGAGTCGCGGTCTTTGCATCTAATTCACCGTTGATTTCTCCCTGATGAATAACCAGAATCCGGTCACTCATTCCAAGGATCTCCGGCAGCTCAGAAGAAATCATGATGATGGAAACTCCCTGGGCGCTCAGCTTGTTAAACAGCTCATACACCTCATACTTGGCTCCTACATCGATACCTCTGGTTGGCTCGTCAACGATGAGAACCTTAACATCATTGCACAGCCATTTGGCTAAAACTACCTTTTGCTGATTTCCTCCGGAAAGATTACCGCAAAGCTGGTGTACGCTTGGGGTTTTCGTACGCAGAAGCTCTACATATTTTTCCGCGTTCTGAAGCCCTTCCTTATCATTGATAAATCCAAAACGGGTAATGCTTTGAAGATGAGCCATGTTGGTATTGTATTTAATATCAAGGCCCAGAGCCAGACCATCTCTCTTCCGGTCTTCCGTAGCATATCCGATGCCATGCTTAATGGCCTGGATCACAGAGTTGACCTTGATGGGCTTTCCTTCCAGCGTAAGTTCCATGGAATCCGCCTGATCTGCACCGAAGACGCAGCGCATAAGCTCTGTTCTTCCGGCTCCTACCAATCCTGATATCCCAAGGATCTCTCCCTTTCTCACACAAAAATAATCCGCATTCACTTTTGTGCCTCTGCGGACATTTCTGGCCTCAAGAACAATTTCTCCAATATTACGCTTGTATTTAGGATATTTATCCTCCAAGGAACGACCAACGATCATGTTCACCAATTGATCCATTGTGATCTCATTTAAATTCCTGGTACCTATGTACTGACCATCTCTGATAATTGTAACCCGTTCACAGATCTGATTAAGTTCCGCCATACGGTGGGAAATATAAACCATACCCACTCCCTTTTCTTTTAAACGGCGAATGATACCAAACAACTGTTCGATCTCTTTTTCTGTAAGGGTTGCTGTCGGCTCATCAAGAACCAGTATTTTCGAATTAAAGCTGATCGCTTTTGCAATTTCTACCATCTGCTGCTGAGCAATGCTTAAGCTTCCCACATGGGCATAGGTATTTAATTCAATACCCAGATCATCAAGGATCTTCTGCGCTTCCTCATGCATCTTAGCGTCATCGATGAAAATTCCTTTTTTATGAGCCCTGCCGATGAATATGTTGTCTGCCACACTCAGATGGCCGCACATATTTAACTCCTGCATGATGATACATACGCCAAGCTCATGGGCCTTTGCAACGGAATCAATGTCCACCTTATTTCCTTCAATGAATATTTCACCTTCATCTGCCCGGTGAACACCGGATAAAATTTTCATCAGGGTGGATTTACCGGCTCCGTTTTCACCAACAAGCCCCAGGACCTCCCCCTTATTAACTGACAGACTTACCTTATCGAGAGCCTTGACTCCGGGGAAGCTTTTACTTATCCCTTCCATTCGAAACAATTCCTGTTCCATGCCCGATCCTCCTCTCTGCTTTCTATACACTTTTTGTGTTTGTACTCATTATACCGACAGATTTCGACAGATTCTATCGTAACTTTTTATCATCCATAGTATAATTTTATCTTCTCAGTTAAAATTAAAAATGCCTGTCATCGAATTATGACAGGCATTTTTAACAATAAAATCAACTTTGGAGCTCTTTCAATATGGACATTCTGTAATCCGAAGGATTCACTCCTTCCAGACGTTTGAATACTTTTGTAAAATAATTGGAATCTAAATATCCCACCCTGACGCCTACTTCCTTTACGATCACATTGGGCTGGGCCAGTAGCTTTTTCGCTTCCCTGACTCTGTATTCCGACAGATATGAGGTAAAGCTTTGCCCGAACTGCAGCTTGAACATCCTGCAAAAATATGGCTCTGAATATCCCACGGCCCGGGCTGTTTCGCTCATGGAAATATCATTCATATAATTGGACCGAATATATTCCTCCACCATGGCTGTCAACACTGATAAACGGCTGCCGCTAAAATCAGACTCATCAGCCAACGCCTCCTTAGTATGCTCCTCTTCCTCATGCAATTTGATTTCCCCTGGCCTGTCCTCTTGTTCACCGGCGATCCGCAGGGCCTCTTCGACCACGTTTAGGACCTCTCTCTGGGAATAGGGCTTCAGGAGATATTCCATGGCTCGGATGGAAATCGCCTTTTTTGCATAGTCAAAGCGGTCGTAAGCCGTCAGAAAAATGATGCAGCATTCCTTTTTTTCCTTCCTCATAATTTCCGCAGCCTGGATTCCGTTCATTCCCGGCATCCCGATGTCTAAGATCACCACCTGAATATCTTCCCTTTTAAAAATCTCTATCGCCTCATTACCGTTTTGAGCCTCAAAAACATGACATTCCTCTCCAAACTTCTTTAAAAGCATTTTTTTGAGCACAATTCGCTCAATCATCTCATCTTCCACTATCATTAACCGATACATGATCCATCAAATCCCTTCTCCGACCAAATTCTATCTGTACCACTGTACCGCTGTTTTCTCCGCTGTCAATGGTTACCTTCCCATATTCGTAATAATAAGAAATCCTTCTGTATATATTCCCCAGCCCGATTCCAAGCCCGGTTCCCTTTGTTTCAATGGCTTTCCTGATAGCAGCTAGGGTTTCCGTGTCCATCCCTTTCCCCGTATCTGCAACGGAAATCCATAATAGCTCTTTTCTCTTCTCAATCCGTATGTCAATGCTTCCTCCGTTCTCCTTCTCCTGTATGCCGTGGATTACCGCGTTTTCCACCAATGGCTGCAGCATGAAGACCGGCACCTCTTGCTGATATAAATCTGGACTGCAGTTGATGTTCCATTGAATCCGGTCTCCAAAACGCATCTTCTGGATATACATATAATCCTTAATTACCTTTAGCTCCTGTTCAAGAGGCTCAAAGGCATTGGACGTCCGGAGGCTGTAACGAAGAAGGCTGCTGATGGCCACCAGCATTTCCTCGGTAACCGGTGCTTCTTCCATCTGCGCCATCCTGGTGATCATATTTAATGTATTAAAGAGAAAGTGTGGATTTAACTGACTTTTGATCAGCTGAAGCTGGGCCATGGAAAACCGCTTCTCAAGCTCCGTCCTCTCCAGCTCCTGCCGGTACAGCTTTTCTTCCATCTGCCTTTTTTCTTCTGTCGCTGTGATGTAGTCCCGTGTGGCATGCTTCATCTTGTTGAATGCACTTACCAGCTGTCCGATCTCATCCCTTCCATCCCAATGGACGTCAGGCGACGAAAAGTCATTTTTTTCGATCTTACCTGAGACTGTAGCCAGCTGCACGACTGTTTTTACAATGCTGCCCGTAATAAAACGAAGCAGGATCATAAGCACAAAAAAAGCGATGACACTGATGGCCACCAGAATGTAAGGCATACGCTTAAGCACAGGAATCTGGACTTCGTAATAATCATTTCCTCCCATAAGTACTACCTTGGTCAGACGCGTCCCGTAGAGATCCAGATACTTTTGCATATTATATGTTTTGTACAGCTCCCTGATGTAATTGGGGTCATTCTGACTCATTTCCACCACTTTTTCCCGCTGCTTTTCATAATTACCATAACTGTTTATGATGTTCCAGGTGATCCCGTAGCGCTCCTCCCCGATTTTATCATAATCATAGGGCAGACTGTTTAAAAATACTTTGGTCTCCTGGCAGCCCTGCCGGTATGCTTCCTGATTTTCCGGAGTATTGTTTGCCAACAGCTGAAGAAACAATCCCCTCTCATGTTCCATGGATTCCTGGAACTTATAGCATGCCAGGTTGTCGTCCATGATAATGCTCACATCGTTTATAAAAATATATGCCACCTTTAGATTGATGAAGATGGAAGCCGCCATAATGATCCCCACACTTCCTATGATCACATATAGTTTCCTCTTCAACGACATCTGATACCAAAGGGCAAGCAATCGATCTCCCACCTGTTTTCCTCCCATGATTCGTTTTCACTTATGCACTAACTAATCTTATCCTTTCCTTGAACTTCCGTCAATAACAAAAAATACCCTGTAAGCAGTACACCGATTTTCGTGTACCACTTACAGGGCTGTGTTTATTCCATGAACATCTACAGGTTAAAGGCCTTCCAAAGGCGCTTAAAATAATCGGCAAATTTGGCTTCCCTGACTGACTCGGCAGTTAATATAGGAACTTCTCCGATCCGTTTTCCTCCAAGAGAATAAATAATATTACCAGCCTTCTGCCCCTCCTCTACCGGAGCAGAGATGGAAGGTGCCAGCTCCAGCTTCTTTTCTATGGCCTGTAAATCTTCTCCCTTTAAGCTCAAATAAGAAAAGGATCCACCATATTTCAACGGAACCTGATCCGTTACGCCGTTGTCGACCACCATATCAGGAAGTGGCAGCATCTCCTTATCCTCATATAGCTTGCAATTGGCATATCCATAGTTAAGCAGAGTCTGGGCATCGGCGAACCTGACTTTGTAATCCGGAGCTGCCATGATGGAAGCAATGAGGCGGACCCCATCCTTTTCCGCTGTTGCAGAAAGACAATACTTTGCCACTGATGTGGACCCTGTCTTTAAACCGGTCACCGTGAAATTCGTTGCCATCTTTAAAAGCTTGTTGGTATTGGCAAGGCCGAATTCCTTTGTTCCCTGCTTTGTCACATGGGTGATATTCTCCATCCAGATCGTGGAATAATTATGGATCTGCGGATATTTGGTGATTAATTCTCTGGACATCAACGCAATATCTTTCGCCGTCGTCACATGGGTGCCGGACTCGGTAAGTCCGCAGCAATCTTCAAAATGAGTGTTTGTCATCCCTAGTCCTGCCGCGCGCTCATTCATCATCTTAACAAATTCGTCTTCTGTTCCTGCTATGTATTCTGCCATGGCTACGGAGGCGTCATTACCCGAAGCGATAACAATGCACTTGATCAGGGTTTCCACCGTCTGCACTTCCCCTTCTTCCAGGAAAACCTGGGAGCCTCCCATGGACTTTGCGTGGGCGCTGGTTACAACCTCATCGGTCAGCTTGATTTTACCGGAATCCAACGCATCAAAAATAAGGATCAAAGTCATAATTTTCGTTATGCTCGCCGGGCTCCTTTTTTCATCCGCATTCTTTTCATAAATAATCTGTCCGGTTGACGCTTCCATCAGAACGGCGCTGGGAGACTGCAAAGCCGGACCGCCCTCCGAATTTACCCGTTTCGCCTCTTCTGCCTGGATAATCATGTCCGAGGCTACTGTCACATCCGGCTCTTGCCCTGCTGCCGGAAAGCATAAACAGAAAAACAACAGAAGACAGCTTAAAACAAATGCCGTAACTCTCTTCATATGATACACGATCCCCTAAAATTCCTTTGTACCATTGTATGGGACTGCTTCCCTTACATATGCCATTTTTTCCAAAAATAATTACCATCTTTTCATTTCATCTTCTGGTAAAGTATGCTATACTTGTACAGGGTATGTTTAAAATCTATCAATACTGCCCGAATACTACAGAATTAAGAGGTTGTACTATGAACAGACATGACTTTCGTGGACGAAACTCTGGCGGAGGCCGGAACCATGCATTGCAGGTTATCCTGATTGTGCTTATTGGAATTTTAATCGTTGCCGTTTTAACTTTATGCGGAATTGCGATTAGCAAAAGGGTGAAAAACAAGGCATTGCCTGCCGATACTTCCGTCGCAGAACTCCCTTCCGATGAAGGAACTCCGGATTCCGCCGAAGAGACTACAAGCGAACAAGCCAGTGAAGAAAAATTAAAGGCCCTCCTTTCCCAGGCGGATGCTCTTGCTTTGGGATACGATTATGATGGGGCAATTACTCTTCTACAGTCTGACCCCGAATTTAGCGCAAACGAGGAAGTGACCTCTGCCATTGCAGGTTATACTACCGACAAGGAGGCCCTGGTACGGTTCAATCCCCAGGATGTCACCCATGTTTTCTTTCATTCTCTTATCATAGATACTTCAAAAGCTTTTGATGGAGATTCCAAGCAGGCGGGCTACAACCAAATGATGACTACCAAATCGGAATTTCTTAAGATGATGCAGTCCATGTATGACAAGGGATATGTTCTTGTGAAAATTCATGATGTTGCATATGAGACGAAAGATGAGAACGGCAATCCTAAATTTGTTTATGGAGATATCATGCTTCCTCCAGGCAAGAAAGCTTTTGTCCTGTCACAGGATGATGTCTGCTATTACGAATATATGCAAGGTGACGGCTTTGCTACCCGCATGGTTATAGGAGAAGATGGATATCCCACCTGCGAGATGACAATGGCTGACGGCAGCGTTTCTGTTGGCGATTATGATCTGGTTCCGATTCTTGAAAGCTTCATAAAAACTCATCCTGGTTTCTCCTACAAAGGAGCACGTGGAATTCTGGCCTTTACCGGTTATAACGGGATCCTGGGATACCGGACAGATGAATCCTACAAGGACACCAATCCCAATTATGAAGCAGACCGGGAACAGGCTGCAAAGGTAGCCCAGGCCTTAAAGGATCATGGCTGGGAGCTGTCTTCCCACAGCTGGGGACACCGGAATATGGGAACAATATCCATGAACCATTTTAAAGCGGACAGCGACAAATGGAAACGCAACGTTGAGTCCTTAACCGGACCCACAGATATTATCCTATTTCCCTTTGGAAGCGATATCGGAAGCTGGACCCCTTATACCAATGATAATGAACGTTTTACATATTTAAAATCACTTGGCTTCCGTTATTTCTGTAACGTAGACGCCAGCAAACCCACCTGGATGCAGATGGGCACTGACTACTTCCGCCAGGCCCGCAGAAACCTTGATGGGTACCGGATGTTTTATTATCCTAACAGCTTAACGGATCTATTTAATGTTTCTGATGTTTTTGACCCGGCAAGACCGACACCGGTTCCACCAATGTAAACAGTATTTGAATAAGCCGCAGACTTTAAAAGTTCTGCGGCTTTTTTGCTGCCTAATACCGGTTATCAAAAAAGCAAAGAAATAATAATTGATAAGGCAGTTAGACCTGTGTTATAGTAAAATTTGGAAATAGAGATCGGTTACATTCAAATAAACTGATGCAATATGCAGATCATGTACACAGCAGGAATCATATACAGGAGGTTTTTTATGAAAAGATCATTGATGCAGGCATATGTTACAAGAAGCGATGAAGCTGTGGCTCTTTATCAAAAGGCTTTTGATGCTGTTCTTATAAGCAGTTATCCAAATAGTGACGGAACATTTTTTCATGCCGAGCTTGATATTCAGGGAGAAATACTAGCTGTGGCAGAAAGAAATTCTGAATATGCCATAATCGGCAAAGAAACAGTTACAGGCAATGTCATGCAGTTCTGTTTGCATTATGGAGAAGGAAATGAAGATAAGGTGAGAAAAGCTTATGAAATACTGAAAACGGATGCCAAAATTCTTATGCCGCTTGCGCCATGTGAATTCAGTTCTCTTATGACAGATTTTATCGACAAATATGGAATCAGGTGGTGCTTATTTGTTTAGCAGCCTTTTCAATTACCGTGTATGGGGGAATAATCCCTCTCTCGCAACAAAGCCGCCTTGCTGATTTTCTATCAGCAGGGCGGCTCTCTTTTCTAAAACTGCACAAATCCCTTAATTGGCTGAGCCGGAACCACAGACTCCGCATACAATACGGGGCCTTCTCCGTCATAATCCCTCCAGAACTCATATGCTATCTTTGCCTTTACACGGACCCATTGCTTTGTTTCCAGTTCCCTGGCTTCCCTTGCCTTGGTGACAAAACCTAAAAAGGTCATATCATCCTCGCAGCAGGTCATTGCCATACGTCCTGGCACAAAATAATTTTTCGGAAAATCAGGAGTCTTCAAAACCATAGCGGTAAATTCCACAGTCTTTCCCTCATAACGGTCCCGTCTTTCCATACAATCTAGGTACCAGATTCCATAGGCCTCCGGTGAAATGCTCACCACATCGGCACTCATATCATAAGGCAGCTCTTCCTCAGGGATCTCATTGACCTCTCCCTCAGAATCTTCAAATACAATCTCTCCCTTGGGGCACATGGCCTTAAGGGTCCGCCGATAACCGGATAAATCTTCGATTCCGTCACAGCGATTGCAAATAACCATCTCCGAATTACGGACCATGGAATACAGCAAAGGCTTCATATTGGCAGAATACAATTCAAAGGTGGACATATCAATCAGGGTAATCTGCTGATAGATTCTCCAATCATCGGGAAGCTTCAGCTCATCCAGATTCCACATTCCATTCCATTCGATCAAAACCCGCTCCGGATTATAAAGCAGTTCCAGTTCTAGAAGCCTCTCCGGGTTCAGTTCCTCTATGCTTTCTATAAATATTCCCGCTGTCCTGTTTCGCTTTAACAGGGACTGGTCATATTCGGTTTCACCGTCTTCGCAAACAATCAGCAGCGTTTTCTCGTCAGACTTAAAATAATCCTGTTCCATGGTAAACTGAAGGAACTGGGTTTTTCCAGATTCCAAAAATCCATTGATGAGGAATACCGGCATAAAGTCGTCTTCCATTCTATCTGTGTTGCTCATGGTTCCCTCTTTCCTGCCCTCTTTTTCAGGGCATATAGGTATCCCTGTATGGGTTCCCACCATTCTTTTTATCTATCAAAGGACTTCTTAAGTTCCTCTTCCTTTAAATTCGCTCCGATCACGCAGACCTTACCGGTATATTCCGGCGCTCCGTCCCGGATCTCGTATTGCTCCGGTACCAGATCAAAGTAAAGCCATGTACCTTTTTCTTCACCCGGAATCATACCCTTGGCACGAAGTACATCTCCAAAACCATCACCATAAGCCAGTTCATCAAGGATCTTGTCCAGCTCTTCTTTGCTCATAGGAGCCACATTCTCTAAGCCCCAGCTGCTGAATACTTCATCCGCATGATGGTCATGATCGTGGCCGCAGCCACATTCCTCGCCATGATCATGGTGATGGTCATGATGATGGCCGCCACAGCCGCATTCTGACTCCTCATGGTCATGATCGTGGCCTCCGCAGCCGCATTCCTCACCATGCTCGTGGTCATGATGATGACCTCCGCAGCCGCAGCCCTCACCGTGCTCGTGGTCATGATGGTGGCCTCCGCAGCCGCATTCCTCACCATGCTCGTGGTCATGATGATGGCCTCCGCAGCCGCAGCCTTCTTCATGATGATGGCGGTGTTCTTCCACTTCTTTCATCAAATCCTCTGCCATGGTGTCTGGTTTTTCTATTATCTCAAGAAGCTGTTTTCCGCTCAATTCATCACAAGGAGTCGTCACTACAGACGCATTGGGATTCAGCTCCCGAATGATCTGGAGTGCCTGATCCACCTTGTCGGCAGGAGCAATATCGGTACGGCTTAATACGATGGTTCCTGCATTTTCGATCTGGTTATTGAAAAACTCTCCAAAGTTCTTTCTATACATCCTGCATTTCTGGGCATCTACGATGGTGACTGCACTGTTTAAGGTCACTTCCACTTCAGAAGCAACGTCAATAACCGCTTTCATTACATCGGATAATTTCCCAACGCCCGACGGCTCTATAATCACACGGTCCGGGTGGTATTTGGTCAGCACCTCTTCAAGAGACTTACCGAAATCACCTACCAAAGAACAGCAGATACAGCCGGAATTCATTTCACGGATCTCAACACCCGCATCCTTTAAAAAACCTCCGTCAATACCGATCTCACCAAATTCATTTTCAATCAGGACAACCTGCTCTCCAGCGATGGCTTCCTGCAGCAGCTTCTTAATAAAAGTAGTTTTTCCGGCTCCAAGGAAACCGGAAATAATGTCAATTTTCGTCATATCGAAACGTACCTCTTTTCTTTCCAGGGTTTTGCATGAAATTACATCTATTTATTGTGTCACAAACTTAAAACAAAGTCAAGCAGAGGCACATTGGTTTTTCCATCAGTTATTGTTAAAAAATTATCAACTTTTACGAAATTTTACAAAAAACCTTGAAATTCGATCATTTTATGGTAGAATACATGACAACTGCTTTGACAATGGTCAAATGTGTGCACCAAACTATTTAAAGGAGATTTATCATATGGAAAAATGCGGCGTAAAAGAGTTCCTGAAAAGGAAAAACGTCACAATTACTGTCCAGACCTATCTCATTGATGCATTGGGTGCTATGGCATTTGGCCTTTTTGCGTCTCTTTTGATCGGAACCATATTTGGTACTCTGGGTCAGCAATTCAATCTCACTATTTTCAACGTGATCGCGGAATACGCAAAAAGCGCTACCGGAGCAGCTCTGGGAGTTGCCATCGCCTATGCCCTCCACGCCCCTGCCCTGGTCCTTTTTTCCGCAGCAACCGTGGGAATTGCCGGCAACGCTCTTGGCGGTCCTGTGGGTGCTCTCGCTGCAACGGTGGTTGCCGCGGAACTTGGAAAGATCGTTTCAAAGGAAACACGGCTGGACATTCTGGTCACTCCCGGAGTAACCATCATTTCCGGAGTCTTAATTGCACAGACCGTGGGACCAGGCGTAGCAAGCTTCATGAACTGGTTTGGCGTTCTTGTAAAGACAGCTACAGAGCTGCAGCCATTGTTTA
>Ga0213825_1000983_pt1 | contig 20501 bp, 17 predicted proteins | sample MC6MC0900MG_FD_179896 | JGI IMG/M metagenome (GOLD analysis project Ga0213825, IMG submission 179896) | Enriched soil aggregate microbial communities from Iowa State University, Ames, United States - MC6-MC0900-MG | ecosystem: Environmental > Terrestrial > Soil > Unclassified | place: USA: Iowa... | reverse complement strand
ACTTTTTTGCAATAAAAGAAAAGTAAAAGAAGTGGGTCAAATTGTTCTTGGATTCGGAATATTATTTTTAGGATTAAAACTTATGTCAAGTGCAATGTTGCCTCTTAAAGAATCAGTATTCTTTACGAATTTAATACTAAAATTAGAAGGACATACTATATTTGGACTTTTAATAGGAATGATGATGACAGCTATACTTCAAAGCTCATCAGCTTCTACAGGTATACTAGTAGCATTAGCATCTACAGGAAGTTTACCATTAACTGTAGCAATACCAATATTATTAGGTAATAACATTGGTACATGCGTGACAGCATTAATATCTAGTATAGGAACTTCAATAACTGCAAAAAAAGCAGCAGTTATTCACTTGTTATTTAACTTAATAGGAGCTGTTATATTCCTAATTATTCCAGTTACATTCTTAGCTGATATAGTTTTAGCAATAAGTCCAAATGTAGGGGCAGAAGCTATACCAAGACAAATAGCAAATGCTCATACTTTATTTAATTTGGTAAATACGTTACTATTACTTCCTTTAATTAAATATCTTGTTGCCTTTGTTAATAAGATAATTCCTGGCGAAGATGAGAAGGATGTACCAGGGGTTAAATACATAGATGAAAGGTTACTAGAGACTCCAGCAATAGCATTTGGTCAAACAACTAATGAAATTGTAAGAATGGCTGAGAAAGCAAAGGAAAATCTAAAAGTAGCTATGAATTCTTTTTTACAAGGTGATGAAGAGCAAATAAAAGTAGCATACAATAATGAAAAAGTAATAAATTTACTAGAACATGATATCACAAGGTATTTAGTTAAGTTATCTAACTCAGATTTAGGAGAAGAACAGAGATCAGAACTAGCTGCATATTTTCATGTAGTAAATGATATTGAACGTATAGGCGATCATGCAGAGAATATTGCAGACCTTGCTAGTGAGAGGATCACTAAAAGGTTGACTTTTTCTCCAGATGCTTTGAATGAAATAAAAGGTATGTTTGATTATACTGTAAGTGCAGTAGAAATGAGTATAGATTGTTTTAAAAATTATAATAGAGATAAAGCAGCAGGTATAAGAGGGATAGAAGAAAGAATAGACTCTCTTGAAAAAGAACTAAGAGCATCACATATAAAGAGATTAAATACTGGTATCTGTAATGCTGTAGTGGGAACAATTTTCTTAGATTTAATAAGTAATTTAGAGAGAATAGGGGATCACTCAGTAAATATAGCAGAAATTATATATGAAAACTAAAATTAGTAGTATTTTATATCATAATGTTAAAAACCTTTTGGAGAATATGTATCCAAAAGGTTTTTATTATGTAGGTAAAAGAATAATAGTAGAGATTTATGAATAAGTATAATTACAGAGTAATAAAAAAGGTGGGGGGAGCCATTAAGAACACTAAATTAATATCTATACTTACAGTAATTATTTTAGGATTCATATGCATGTCTGTAATTAATGTAAATAACGTAGTTACTACTTATAAAAATGCTGAATCGGAACAAGAAAAAAGTAAGATAATACTGATTGATCCAGGGCACGGAGGAATGGATGGAGGTGCTTCATCTAAAGATGGAACTACAGAGAAGAATATAAACCTAAATATTGGACTACTCTTAGGGGCAAATCTGAAGAGTCAAGGATATAATATTGAATTTACAAGAACAGAAGATGTTGGGCTTTATACTGAAGGAAAATCAGTTAAAGAGAAAAAGTATGAGGACTTAAATAAAAGGGTTAGTTTAAAAGAAGAAACAAAGTGTGACGTATTTGTTAGTATACATTTAAATACATTCCCAGAATCCTATTGTAAAGGTGCTCAAGTATGGTATTCAAATTATGAGGAAAGTGAGAAATTAGCAAATATTATGCAAAGTACATTAAAAGATAAATTGGACCAGTCCAATAAGAGAAAAGCAAAGGCTGCAGGAACTCAATATAAGGTATTAAGAGGTAATGATAATATGGCAGGGGTAATTGTAGAGTGTGGATTTTTAAGTAATCCTGAAGAAGCGCAAAAGCTAAAAAATGAAGATTATCAAAAAAACATTGCTGATGCATTGGCTGAATCTATAAGCATTTACTTGAAAGAAGGAGAAAATTAAAGATAAGAGCCTACTTTTTCTATAAAAGGTAGGCTCTTTATAGAATATACAGAAATATAAAATTGCAAATGATTAGGCCATATGATATTATGATTAAGGATTGGATTAAGCCATTAGTCCAAAGGGTCAGGAGATGAGATTTTGAACATTACAATTGATAAAAAAAATGGGGTACCTCTTTATATCCAAGTGAAAAAACAAATAATGAATCTTATAAAAGATGGAACTTTGAGAGTTGGAAGTAAGATGCCTACAGAAAGAGAATTGTCTCAAGAGTTAGTAGTTAGTAGAAATACCATTAGTGCTGCCTATAATGAACTAGAAACTAAGGGCGTATTAAAATCTATTCGAGGAAAAGGTACATTTGTAGCAGAAGAAATCGTATCATGGCAAAGTTATGATAGTAGAAGAAAAATAAATAAATTTGTGGATTTAGCCCTAGAAGAAGCTTTAGAATGTGGTATAGATCCAGATGATTTTTTAGACATAGTAACAAATAGGGTTAGTGAGAAAAAGGATGTTATGAATAAAGTTACTTCGGCATTTGTAGAATGTAATATCGAGCAAGCAAGAATGTTTAGTAAAGAAATAACGTCAATAACAAATATGAATACGATACCATTTACTTTAACAGACTTAGAAAAGATGAGTGATGACACAAAGGACAAGCTTTCGACTTGTGAAGTAATTATATCACCTTTCAATCATGTAAATGATGTAGATGGATTTTTGACTGGCTTTAACAAAGAAATACTAGGAGTAGCAGTAAGCCCTAATCTAGAATCCATTGTAAGAATCGCTAGACATCCTTCAGAAACAAAGTTTACTTTTATTTGTTTATCTGAAGAGTTTATATTTAAAATAAAGTCAGCACTTGATAAAGCGGGTCTTTCAGATTTATCAGTTGAGTATTTTAGTATAACTGAAGAAGCTAAATTAAAACACATAGTTGATAAATCGGAGGTACTAATAGTAACTCCAGGTAGATATAAGGATGTTTATAAGCTTAATCATGAAAATAAAGAGCTTATAGAATTTTCTTATAACTTAGACTCCACATCAGTGAAGGCACTTAAGTCAAAAATTGTAGAATTAAAGTATCAAAAAAATTAATTCAGGAGGAATTAAAAATGGAAAAGAAGACATTAGTTCTTGGTGTTATTGGAGCAGATTGCCATGCTGTAGGTAACAAAATCATGGATTATGCATTAACAGAAGCAGGGTTTGAAGTTATCAATATCGGAGTACTATCACCACAAGAAGACTTTATAAATGCTGCAGTGGAAACAAATGCTGATGCAATAATCGTTTCTTCTCTTTATGGACATGGAGAGATTGACTGTAGAGGCTTAAGAGAAAAGTGTGATGAATCAGGATTAAAAGACATTCTTATCTATGTTGGTGGTAACATAGTTGTAGGTAAACAAGATTGGGATGAGGTTCATTCAAGATTTAAAGCAATGGGATTTAATAGGGTTTACCCACCAGGAACAAGTATAGACACTACTATCCATGACTTAAAAGAAGATTTAGAAATAGAATAGACAGAAGAACATAAACTAACTAACTGAAGTATATTTTAGTTGGAGTTATAATAGAGAGCTGGAGTGATTAAAATGAATGCATATTTACTTTTAGACTTTGGTAGTACTTATACCAAATTGACTGCAGTAGATATAGATAATGAAGAAATATTAGCTACAGCAAAGGACATAACAACTATCGAAGATGATATAATGATAGGATTTAATAAAGCTTATGATAAGCTTATGAATAAGCTAGAAGGAAAAGAAGTAAATTTCATTGAAAAGCTTGCTTGTTCATCTGCAGCTGGAGGCTTAAAAATGGTAGCAATTGGACTTGTGCCAGATCTTACAGCAGAAGCTGCTAAGAGAGCTGCTTTAGGAGCGGGAGCACGAGTTATAAAAGTATATAGTTATGAATTAACTAAGGATGAAGTATTAGAAATAAAAAATTCTGATGTAGATATAATTCTTTTAGCTGGTGGAACTAATGGAGGAAATAAACAATGTATTCTACATAACGCAAAGATGTTAGTAGATCTAGATGTTAATCTTCCTATGGTTGTAGCAGGGAATAAAAGTGCTAATGATGAGATAAAAGAAATCTTTGAAAAAGCAGGATTTTATTTCAGTATAACAGAGAATGTTATGCCACAATTAAATGCTTTGAATGTAGAACCAGCAAGAGAAGAAATAAGAAAAGTATTCATGGATAGGATAACCGATGCAAAAGGACTATCCAACGCAGAAAATTTTATAAATGGTATATTGATGCCTACACCGGCAGCTGTACTTAAAGCAGCTAGAGTGTTAGGGGAAGGTACTGATGAAGAAGAAGGTATTGGAGATTTAATCATTATTGACATAGGTGGAGCTACTACTGATGTACACTCTATTGGATATGGAGAGCCAACAAAGGGTGGAGTAAATATGAAGGGGTTAGAGGAACCTTTTGCAAAAAGAACTGTAGAAGGTGACTTAGGTATGAGATATTCAGCTGTGTCTCTTTGGGAAGCTGCAGGTAGTAGAAAGCTTAGAGCATATTTAAATGATAAAGATAGAAAGATAGATATTGAAGAAAGATGTAAATATAGAAATAGCAATATTAAAATGGTACCTGAAACAGAGGAAGATATAAAATTTGATGAAGCTATGGCAAAGGCAGCTACAGAGCTTTCTATGGAAAGACACTGCGGTACTGTTGAATGCATATATACTCCTATGGGAGCTGTATACAATCAATTAGGAAAAGATCTTATGGATGTAAAATATATGATTGGTACAGGTGGGGTTTTAGTTCATAGTAAACATCCAGGTGAAATATTGAAGGCAGGAACCTTTGATAAAGAAAAGGCTACTTCTTTAAGACCTAGAAATCCAAAAACTTTAGTAGATAAAACTTATATATTATCATCAATGGGTCTGTTAGCTCAGGATTATCCTGATAAAGCAGTAAGAATAATGAAAAAATATTTAGTGGAAGTGTAAATTACTAGGAGGTAAATTAAAGTGGAACTAAAAAACAAAAAGTGGACCGAGGAAGAGTTTTTTAAGACAAGAGAAGAGGTTTTAGCACAATGGCCAACAGGTAAAGAAGTAGATTTACAGGAGGCTATAGACTACAACAAAAAAATTCCAGCACACAAGAACTTTGCTAAAAAATTAATTGAAGCAAAGGAAGCGGGCATAACATTAGCTCAACCTAGGGCCGGTGTAGCTTTATTAGATAGCCACATAGAATTACTAAACTACTTAGACAAAGAAGGCGGAGCAGATCTTCTACCATCAACAATAGATAGTTACACAAGACAAAACAGATATGAAGAATGTGAAGTTGGGATACAAGAAAGTATAAAAGCTAGAAGATCACTTTTAAATGGATTTCCAGGAGTTAACCATGGTGTTAAAGGGTGCAGAAAAGTATTTGAATCTGTTAACCTACCATTAGAATCAAGACACGGTACTCCGGATGGTAGATTACTTGCAGAAATTACTCATGCATCAGGTTGGACATCAAATGAAGGTGGCGGTATATCATATAATATACCATATGCTAAAAATGTTACACTAGAAAAAACTATTCTTGATTGGCAATATTGTGATAGATTAGTAGGTTTCTATGAGGAGCAAGGCATATCTATTAATAGAGAGCCATTTGGTCCATTAACAGGAACTTTAGTACCACCAAGTACATCTAATGCAGTTGCAATAGTAGAAGCACTACTTGCAGCAGAACAAGGCGTTAAAAATATTACAGTTGGATATGGTCAGTGTGGTAACTTAATACAAGATGTAGCAGCAATTAGAGCTCTTGAAGAACAATGTAGCGATTACTTAAGAGCTTATGGTTATGGTGATGTTTACTTAACAACAGTATTCCATCAATGGATGGGAGGATTCCCAGCTGATGAAGCTAAAGCTTTTGGTGTTATATCTACAGGGGCAGCAGCAGCAGCATTAGCAGGAGCTACAAAAGTTATAGTTAAAACTCCACATGAAGCTATAGGTATACCAACTAAAGAAGCAAATGCTCAAGGTATAAGAGCAACTAAAATGACATTAAACTTATTAAAAGGTCAACAAATGCACTTATCTGATGAACTTAGAACTGAAATTGCAATAATTAAAGCTGAAACAAGATGCATGATAGATAAGTTATATGAAGTAGGAAATGGTGACTTAGCTAAGGGTGCTGTTAAAGGCTTTGATATGGGAGTTATAGATATTCCATTTGCACCAAGTAAATATAATGCTGGTAAAATGATGCCTGCAAGAGATAATAATGGAGCAGTAAGATACCTTAAATTCGGAAATGTTCCATTTACAGCAGAGCTTAAAGCTTTCAATATGAAGAAGCTAGACGAAAGAGGAAGATACGAAAATCGTCCAGTTGGATTCCAAATGACTATAGATGATATATTTGCTGTAGGAAAAGGAAAGCTTGTTGGAAGACCAGAAAAATAACATTTATAATTTATAAGCTGACAATAAATTAATATAAATTTCTTAAATTATAGAAAGCAAGGTGTATTTAAATGAAAATTGTTGATGTAGTATGTTCTGCAGGAAGAACTGGATTTTACTTTGATGACCAAAGAGCAATAAAAGCTGGAGCTGGTCATGATGGATTTACTTATGTTGGAGAGCCAGTAACTGAAGGATTTACTTCTATAAGACAAGCAGGAGAATCTATATCTGTAATGTTAATACTTGAAGATGGTCAAGTAGCACATGGAGACTGTGCAGCTGTTCAATATTCAGGAGCAGGTGGACGTGACCCATTATTCTTAGCTAAAGATTTCATACCAGTTATAGAAAAGGAAATAGCACCAAAACTTATAGGTAGAGAATTAACTAACTTTAAAAGTTTAGCTGAAGAATTTGACAAAATGATGGTAAATGGCAAAAGACTTCATACAGCTATCAGATATGGAGTAACTCAAGCGATCCTTGATGGTGTAGCTAAAGCTAAAAAAGTTACTATGGCTGAAGTTGTAAGAGATGAATATAATACTGGAGTAGAAATCAATAGAATTCCTATATTTACCCAATCAGGAGATGACAGATACAACAATGCTGATAAGATGATTATCAAGGGAGCAGACGTTTTACCTCATGCTTTAATAAACAATGTAGAAGAGAAGCTAGGCTTAAAGGGTGAAAAACTTCTTGAATATGTAAAATGGTTAAGTGATAGAGTTTTAAAATTAAGAACTAGTGAAGACTATAACCCAATATTCCATATAGATGTTTATGGAACTATAGGAGTTGCATTTAATTGTGATACAAAAGCAATGGCAGACTACATAGCAACATTAGAAGAGGCTGCTAAACCATTTAAATTAAGAATAGAAGGACCAATGGATGTAGAGCATAGAGAAAGACAAATGGAAGCATTAAGAGAGCTAACAGTTGAACTTGATAATAGAAATATCAATGTAGAATTAGTTGCAGATGAATGGTGCAATACTTATGAAGACGTAGCATTCTTTGCAGATAACAATTCAGGACATATGCTTCAAATAAAAACTCCAGACCTTGGAGGAGTAAATAATACAATAGAAGCTATATTGTATTGCAAGAAGAAACATGTTGGAGCTTACTGTGGAGGAACATGTAACGAAACAAATAGATCAGCAGAAGTTTGCACTAACATTGCTATGGCTTGTGGAGCACATCAATGTCTAGCTAAACCAGGTATGGGTGTTGATGAAGGTTACATGATAGTAAACAATGAAATGAATAGGGTTGTTGCCTTAGTAAATAGAAGAAATAAATAATCCATTAGGTATAAAGTAAAAAGGCGGTTTAAGTAAAAACTGCCTTTTTACTTATAATAATTATAGAAATGAGAGATATTATTCATGGGATTTAAATTAAACTGTATTAGTGAATTAATCTTATAAATAATGTATTTAATCAATAGGTTTAGGAGGATTATATATGAGAGAAATTAAAGTTTCACAGATAACAGAAGCTATAAGAAAATTATGCATTGATGCAAATTACTATTTAGGTAGTGACATAAAAAATAGACTTATGAAATCTCATGAGGAAGAAGATTGGGATATTGCAAAGGGAATATTAAATAAAATATTAGTGAATGCTGATATAGCTAAAAATGAAGATATGCCTATGTGTCAAGATACTGGTGTAGCTTGTGTATTTATAGAAATAGGTCAAGAGATTCAAGTAGTTGGAGGAGCTCTTGAGGATGCAATAAATGAAGGTGTAAGACAAGGATATAAAGATGGATACCTAAGAAAATCTGTAGTTAAGGATCCATTAGATAGAGTAAATACAAAGGATAATACTCCAGCTATGATTTACTATAATATAGTTCCAGGAGATAAGCTAAAGATTACGGTAGCACCTAAAGGCTTTGGTTCTGAAAATATGAGTCAAATAAAAATGTTAAAACCTTCTGATGGTCTTCAGGGTGTTAAGGATTTTATAATAAAAGTAGTTAAAGAAGCAGGCCCAAATCCATGTCCACCAATAATTGTTGGTGTAGGAATTGGAGGAACCTTTGATAAGGCTGCAACAATTGCTAAAAAGGCACTTATTAGATCTATAGATGTAAGAAATGAAAATCCATTCTATGCAGAGTTAGAAGAGGAACTAGTAACTATGATAAATGAACTAGGTATAGGACCTCAAGGATTTGGTGGGAAAACAACAGCATTAGCTGTAAATATAGAAACATATCCAACTCATATTGCAGGGTTACCAGTAGCTGTAAATATTAATTGTCATGCTACAAGACATGCAGAAATAGAGCTATAATTAGGGGGTAAGGTTTATGGAAAAGAGAATAACTACACCACTAACAGAAGAAAAAGTTAAAGGGTTAAAAGCTGGAGACAGTGTTTTATTAAGTGGAGTTATATATACAGGGAGAGATGCTGCTCATAAGAGACTTGCAGAACTTTTAGAAAAAGGAGAAGAACTTCCTATAGATGTAAAGGATGCTGTTATATATTATGTAGGGCCAACTCCAGCAAAGGAAGGAATGGCTATAGGTTCAGCAGGACCAACTACTAGTTATAGAATGGATGCATATACACCGGCACTTTTAGACCATGGTTTAAGAGGAATGATTGGTAAAGGATTAAGAAATACTGAAGTAATAGAGTCTATGAAGAAAAATAAGGCTGTATACTTTGGAGCTATTGGTGGAGCTGCAGCCCTTATTGGTAAATGCGTAAAAAAAGCAGAAATAGTGACCTATGAAGATTTAGGAGCTGAAGCTATAAGAAGACTTGAAGTAGAGGATTTACCTATAGTTGTAGTAATAGATTCAGAAGGAAATAATTTATATGAGATAGGCAGAGAAGCTTATTTAAATAGTAAAAAGTAAGTTTAGATATATTAATAAAATAGGTAATAGTAAGGTCAATTTATCATTTAGAAATAAGAGTTATAAAAATAAATTTACACACTTATTCTAAAGATACTACATGTAGAGGTGATTTAGATGGTAATTAACAAAATTTCAAAGGCTGGAACGCTAGAATCCAATGATATATATGTTATAATCATGCCTAATGAAGAAGGTGGAATAGCCATAGAACTTGAAAGTATGGTTATGAAACAATTTGGAGCAGATATAGAAAAAGCAATTAAAGAAACTTTAGATACTTTAGAAGTAAAAAATGCTATTGTGAAAGCTCAAGATAAAGGAGCTCTTGATTATACAATAAGAGCTAGAGTTGAAACTGCAGTAAAAAGAGCGCAGTAGGGGGTATAAATATGAAATTAAGAAGAACTATGCTTTTTATGCCAGGAAACAATCCAGGTATGCTTCAAGATGCTGCAATCTTAGGTTCAGATTCTATAATTCTTGATTTAGAGGATGCAGTAAGTCTTACAGAAAAAGATAGTGCTAGAATACTTGTTAGAGAAGCAATTAAAAATGTTGATTATACTGGAGTAGAGGTGGTAGTTAGAATAAATCCACTTACTACAGAATTTTCAAGTGAAGATATAGAAGTTATTGCTAGAGTTAAGCCAGATGCACTAATGGTTCCAAAGGCAACAGAAGATGAACTTATAGAGATTAGTAATAGACTTGAAAAAATAGAAAAAGAAGAAGGATTTGAAGATAAGTCTATAAAGTTAATACCAATAGTAGAAAGTGCTTATGGTGTTGAGAATGTATATAGCATTATAAAATCCTCAGACAGAGTAGTAGCAGTTCTTTTAGGTGGAGAAGATTTAACTTCTGATATGGGAATTAAGAGAACTAAAGAAGGTAATGAGATATTTTATGCTAGAAATAGAGTAGCTGTGGCTTGTAAGGCTATGAAAGTAGGTGCTATTGATACTCCATTTACAGATACTAATGACTTTGAAGGATTAGAGAAAGATACTCTTCTTGCAAAATCCCTTGGAATGACTGGAAAAGCATCAATTAATCCAAGACAAATTGATACCATACACCAAGTATATGCACCAACTAAGGCGGAGATAATCCATGCTCAAAGAGTATTAGATGCTATGGAAGAAGCTGAAAGAGAAGGTAAGGGAGTATTTTCTCTTGATGGTAAAATGGTAGATGCACCAGTTATAAATAGAGCAAAAACAACTGTGGACTTAAGTAAAAAACTAGGCCTTATTTAATGAAGGGATTGAGGTGATAATAATATGAATAATGTATTAGGAAGAGAGATTCCGGAGTATATAGAAGGATATGGAAATGTGAAAACATTTGAAGGTGCTTTTAAAAATATGGAGCCTTTAAAAAAGGTGTCAGCAAAAATTAAACCTGTAGTTCCTGGAGATACAAAGTTAGTAAATTCTATAGAAGAAGTTTTAGATAAAGTGGAAATTAGGGATGGAATGTGTATATCTTTTCACCATCACTTAAGAAATGGGGATTATATTCTTAACATGGTTGTAGAAGCTATGGCTAAGAGAGGTATAAAGAATTTAACTGTGGCAGCAAGTTCTATATTTCCAACTCATAAGCCACTAGTTGCATATATTGAAGATGGCACTGTATCTAAAATATATGCAAATTATATATCAGGACCTGTGGCAGCTGCTATATCAGAGGGAAAATTAAAATACCCAGCTATAATGCATACCCATGGCGGGAGATCAAGAGCTATTGAAAGTGGAGATTTACATATCGATATAGCATTTTTAGCAGCACCGTCTAGTGATATGTATGGTAATATAAATGGACTTACTGGTAAATCTGCTTGTGGATCCTTAGGATACGCAGTTTCTGATGCAGAGTATGCAGATACTGTAATAGCTATTACAGATAATTTAGTACCATATCCAAACTTTCCAATGGAAATAAATCAAATTTATGTAGATTATGTAGTTAAAGTAGATTCTATAGGAAATCCAGCAGGGATAGTATCAGGAACTACACAAATTACAAAGGATCCTATTGGACTTAAAATAGCAAAGAATGCTTTAGATACAATGATAGCTTCAGGGCTTGTTAAAGAAGGTATGTCATTCCAAACAGGAGCTGGAGGAATATCTCTAGCTGTAGCTGCAGAGCTTAGAGAATACATGAAGAAAAATGAAATAAAAGGTAGCTTTGCATCTGGTGGAATAACTGGATATATTGTAGATATGTTTGAAGAAGGATTATTTGAAAGTTTGCTAGATGTACAATGTTTTGATTTAAAGGCAGTACAGTCTTGTGCTGTAAATGAAAAACATATATTAATGTCAGCTTCTATGTATGGAAATGCTCATAACAAGGGAGCTGTAGTAAATAACTTAGATATAGTAATACTTGGAGCAACAGAAATAGATACAAACTTCAATGTAAATGTTACTACTGCTTCAGATGGTACTATAATGGGTGGTTCTGGTGGTCATGCGGATACTGCAGCAGGTGCTAAACTTACTGTAATAGTAACAAAACTAACTAAGGCAAGATTACCAATCATAAAGGATAGGTTGACTACTATAACTACTCCAGGTGAAACTATTGACGTGATAGTAACTGAAAGGGGAATAGCAGTTAATCCTAAGAGAGTTGATTTAATTGAAAAATTAAAAGCAGCAAAACTTAATGTGGTAACTATAGAAGAATTAAAGAAAATAGCAGAAAAAATAACGGGTACTCCTAAGGCAATAGAATTATCTGAGGATATAGTTGCTGTGGTAGAATATAGAGATGGAACTGTTATAGATGTAGTTAGGAAAACATTATAAATGAATTCAGGCTTCAGATGGGGTTTTTACTCCATTTGAAGCTTTTTTATGTTAAATAAAATGGGCAATAAAGATTTTATTTACAGTCCTACTATGATAACATAAAAGGAAGAGTAAATTATTTACTTAGGAGGTTTTTTCAATGGCTAAGTTAAAAGACCCTTTTAAGGATGTATGAAAAAGAGAATATAATGAAGGCAAGTATGCCTATAATACCACAGTAATAGCAGCTATCGTAATAATAGTTATGTTATTTATTACATTAATTTGTCTGTCCTAAGATTATAATAAATTTTTTTAGTCAATTTATTAATAAAGTAAACTTTATTAAATTAGTATCGTATTATTTATATAAAGAGAGGGAAGAAGATGAAGGAATCGCAAGGAAGAGTTCCTGTAGAAGATGCCATTCTTGTAAGCAATGTATTAAAGGGAGACGTAGATAGTTTTCAAGTTTTAGTAGAGAAATATCAGCTTAATATACTTAGGTTTATTTATGGGATGATAAAGCAGAAGGAAGCAAGTGAAGATATTACTCAAGAGGTATTTATAACTGTATATAATAAATTGGATATGTATAATAATAAATATAGCTTTATAAATTGGGTTTTGCAGATAGCAAAAAATAAAACCATAGATTATACAAGGAAACATAGAAAGGCTTATGAAAGCGATATTGATGAAGCCTATAACATATCATCTTCTGAAATGGGACCAGAAGAATCTTTAGAATATTTAGAAATCAAAGAAGATGTAAATAAATATATAAAGACTCTAGATGAAATAGATAAACAAATATTAAATTTAAGATATTCTCAGGATTTAACCTTTAGAGATATAGGTGAAATTTTAGATATTACAGAAACTACTGTGAAAAGGAGATACTATAAAGTAAGAGATGGATTTAAAGTCTTTTGCAAGTAAGGTTAGGAGGAGTCACAATGAAATGTAGTCAGTGCAAAGATAAGTTAACAGAATATATTGAAGGAAATTTGTCAGCTGAAGCAGATGAAGAAATGAGGAGTCACCTTTTAACCTGCCAAAGTTGTAAAGATGATTATGACAAAGAAGTTTTAGAATATAAAGCTTTTAAAGAAGCCTTTTCTTATGAAAATATTAACTTTAAAAACTCTACAAGCAAAATAATGGAGAGTATAGATAAAAATAAATATACAAAGGGAAGAAGAGGTATGAGAAGAAAATACAAAGGGGCACTAGCTATAGCAGCTGCATTTTTACTAGGAGTTATAGTTACTCCTGTAGCTATGAAATTAATGAATGGTAAAGAAATGCTTTCAGCAGCTTCATCAGGAATAGAGGATAAGGTAGCTAAACAGGATGAGACAAGTAAAGCTGAAGTAAAAGATGAAAATATCAGTAAAAAAACTACAGAAAGTGTTCCAGATGTAGCATCAAGTGATAAAAAAGTTATTGATAATGTAAAGATGTCATCTAACGTGAATATTGTAGATTTGTATAGTAAAACAGAAGTTTCTATGGATAAGAAATTAACTTTTAATACACCATTTATAGCTACTGCAGATGGTAAATATGAAGCTAGCATAGAGGGGAAAGGCGAAAACGCTATTGAAGAAGGGATAGGTATACTTTATATAAAAGATACATCTACTAATAAGATGTATGAGTATACTGCAACGGAAAAAGAAAGTCAGCAATCACCACTATCAATAAGCTGGTATGATGATACTCATATTATGATAGTTCATGGTTTAGGGTATGGAACATTAGTTAATGGTGAACGTATTATAATCCTAGATGTAGCTACAGGAGAGCAAATGCTTATAGCTACTGCAAAGGATAAAGAAAGATTTGTATCTATAACAAGAGAAAATGATAGTTTAATATTAAAATATGTTCTTTATGTAGATGATATGATGAATGATAAAGAAGATAAATCTAAAACTTTTGACAATTATATTCTTGGAGATGTAATAGAAGTTGAATAAGAAAAGTGTATTGCAACTAACAGGTTGTAATACCTTTTTTATTATTCATTGTTATTGATAAGAGAACCAGTAACATGATAAAATTAGTTGTAAAAAGATATATAATAATAGATACTATAAAATATAGAATAAATTATAAAATAAAGTATAAGTGGTGAAGTAATGGTTAATATAAATAAGCTTTATAAAAAAGCGATGGATTTTTATTGTGATGGAAGATTAGATAAAGCATTAAATTATTGTGATAAGGTATTAAACATAAATAGAAGTCATTCTCCTACATTGAATTTAAAGGGACTAATATATTATATTCGTGGAGAGTTAGAAGAAGCAAAGACTTTTTGGAAACTAAGCTATAAATTAAATGGAGATATGGTTTCTAAAAAATATTTAGATGATTCTAGACATGATGAAGGTGATATATATATATTTAGTCAAGGTGTACACTTATTTAATGAAGTTAAGGTAAAAGATGCTTTAAGGTGTTTTTTAAAATGTGAAAGCTCCCATTTTAATAGTATAAATCTTTGGAAATACATAGCTAAATGTTATATGCAATTAGGACAACATAATAAGGCTGTTAAATATATAGAGGATATTTTAACTATTGATAAACATAATTTAGAAGCTTTGAATTTAAAAAAGCAATTAATAGAGTTAGATTTTATACCAAAGGAGACTGGTGTACAGTTTAAGAAGTTTGCAGTAGTATTAGGAACAAGTATAGTTGCAGTGTGTATTGTGGCATTAATAGGCTTTGGATTATTTAAAGGATATAGCAAAGTTCAGCATTGGCTACAAAGTAAACAAGCAGAAAAAAGTGAAGAAATTAATAAGGATAAAACAAATTTAGACAATTTCCAAGGAAATAGTGAAAAAATAGAGGGAAATTCTATTAAGGAAGCAGAACGTGAAGAAAGCAATGAAGAAAAAGATAAAAATGAGAGTTTTGACGGAAGTACATTAAAATCATATATAAAGGTTGAAGACTATGAAAACATTATTAAATACATAGAAAAATATGATATAGAAGGTTTAAATATAAATGATAGGAATATAGTTCAAAATGCAGTAACTTTAATAGAAGAAAAAGGGGTATTGTCCTTATATGAAAAAGGCGTTAGTTATATTGAAGATAAAAAGTATGATAATGCAATAGAAATTTTCACCTTAGTTTATAAATATAGTGAAGGTATGTATCTAAATGAGCATATGCTATTTATGATGGCTAGTTCCTATGAAGGTTTAGAAGATATAGAAAATGCAAACAAGTATTATGAGATATACGTAGACAAATATCTAAAAAATGGTTCATATACAGAACAATGTCTTTATTCCTTAGCAACAAATAATGAAGGAATAGATAAGGAGAAGTCAAAAAAATATGCTGAAATTCTTACTAATGGATTTAGTAAATCAGAATATAACAATAGTAGAATAGAGTCTATATTAAAATAAAACTATATTTCTACCATAAATAGAGAGAATGGGTTACTTTATAAACCCATTCTCTCTATTTTTATTTTAAATGTATTTATACTTCTATTCTAGTTGGATTAACTCTATTAAGGGTATCTATGTGGTATGGAGATACAACAATGATGTTACAGAAAAGTAAAAGAATCAAAATGAATTTTTTCATATAATTCATCTCCTTTTTCAGTAATTGCTATTTAGATTATTATACTCTTTAGTAAAATTTTTATACATTTTTTCTACTTTATCATAAGTTTCATTACTTGAAACGTAAAGTGAGTCCATAAAATCTTCCTTTACATCTTTAGTATCTCTACGAACTTTTTCAGTTAATATAGCATACTTGATTCCATATAAGTAATCATTATATAAGAATACAATTTCCGAATAATCTTTATATAATGACGAAAAATCATCAGGTATGGACATTTGAGATAAAACATTTTGTACTGAAACTAATTTTTTAGAAGTATCATCTATGTTAGAGATTAAAAGTTCATAGGTCATGTTGCCACTACGACATTTTAAAACATCTTCATAGAAATTATATTTTAAGCTATCTAGTGATATAACTAATTCTCTTAAAGTATCAATAAATTTAGTAGATTCTGCTGATTTTAAATCAGATATTTTCTTCAAATTATTAGAAGATATATAATAGTCTATAGTTGAATTAATGGCTGAATACATAGGAGTACCTAAATCATAACTAGAATCCTTTAGATTAATTAATCTATAATAGTTTTCTGAAGTATCTCTAAAGGTTTTTAAATTATTAGCAGCTAGTTCTATATCACTTCCATAAGGATTTTTAAGCATTGCATCAATTTGTTCTATAACTAGAATGTTTTCATTTAAACCCTTAGATAAATTCCCAAAGTTTTCTGATGAAACGGCTTCTTTAATATAAGGACTTGAATTTAAGTCTATAGATATATCTATCAAATCAGCTTTCATTTCAGGTAAAACACTAAGAGCTTTTTCAACATCTATATGATTATTATCTAGAAAGCTTTTAGATCTATTATTAACTTTCCATATAGATTTCATAGTGTTAGAAAGATATCTTTCTCCTTTATTAAAAGAAAACTTGCTGAAAAAACAATAACTCATAAAAAATAAAATTATACCAATAATAAAGAAGCATAAATATTTGATTACTATGTTTTCTATTTTGAAATTTTTATAACTCACTTACAGCATCCCCCTTTGTATTTTAAAAAGTATATTATAATTCTTTATATTAAAGTAAAAACTAAAATATTCGTGGTTATTAACATTTATTTGATTAAAATATTTTTGTTCTAAAAATCAAAATTTATATTACAAATAGAAGTATTGGTGTATAATTAAAATAGTATTATCGTTAGGTGGTGACTATATGGAAAGCATTAATGCATTCGTAAATGCATTCATAAATATTTTTAAGGGAATGACTATATTTTCTATAATTGACGTTATTGTAGTTTCTTTTATATTTTATAAAGGTTATACACTAATAAAAGAGACAAGAGCAGAGCAATTATTAAAAGGAATTGTACTTATATTTTTGTTAATACCAGTAAGTGATGTTTTAAACTTAACAACTTTAAATTGGATATTAGAGAACACTCTAACAATTAGTGTTATTTCTATTATAATTATATTTCAACCTGAAATTAGAAAGGCTTTGGAGCACATTGGAAGAACTTCCTTTGTAGATAAAATAATTTATGAAGATGAAGAGGTTATGAAGAGTGTGGTTAATGAAATAGTAGATGCTGTAGAAGTATTGGCTGAAGATAGAGTTGGAGCACTTATAATAATAGAACAAAAGACTGGTCTTGGAGATATTATAAACACGGGAACTAAAATAAATGGTGATGTATCTTCAGCGTTACTACAAAATATTTTTGTTGTAAATACTCCACTTCACGATGGTGCCACTATCATAAGGAATGATAAAGTTGTAGCATCAGGTTGCTTTTTACCACTTACCAATGATGATAAGTTAAATAAACAGTTAGGCACAAGGCACAGGGCTGGAATAGGAGTTACAGAGGTAGCAGATTGTATAACTATTATAGTTTCTGAAGAAACAGGAGTAATTTCCTTAGCTATAAATGGAAGGCTACTTAGAAATTATGATAAGGATAAGCTAAGAAATGTGCTGCTCAAAATAATGAAGAGTAGACAAAATAGAAAAGAATCATTTAAAGAGAGGGTAAAGCTATGGATAAGCAAAAAAGACAAGACATCATAATAAGAATTTGTTGTGTAGTAGCAGCACTAGTATTGTGGATGTATATTCGTAGTAGCGAAGACCCTGTCACTACTAGTGTAATAAAATATGTGCCTGTAAAAATACTAAATGAAGATACTCTAGCAGATAGAGATTTAGTACTAATACCAAATCAAGATTTTTATATAAATTTAACAGTAAAGGCTCCAGCATCAACAATTAAGGATTTAAGGAATAAAGATTTTACTCTTGTAGCAGACCTTCAAGGTTATGCACTAACCCCAGGAGAAAATAAAGTTCAAGTTAAAGTAAAGGAATCAAGTCCTGGAGTTTCAGTTGTAAACTCTGACGGGCTTTTAATGGATGTAGATGTGGATACTTTAGCAGATAAACATGTAAATGTAACATCTGAAATTGTAGGAAAAGTAGCAGAAGGTTATTACAATGATGATTCTGTAATATCACCTAATTCTATAAAAATATCAGGTCCACAAAGATATTTAGATCAAGTAGTTGGAGCAGTAGCGCAAGTAGATATAACTAATGCAAGTGCAGATATAGATAAAAGCTGTAAGGTTACTTTAGTAGATTCAGATGAAAAGGAAGTCACTGGACTATCTATATATCCAGAATATGTACAGGTGAAAGTTCACGTAAAAAAAGGTAAATATTTAGGGGTAAAGGTACAGACTACTGGAACAGCAGCGCCAGGAGTAACCATAGTAAGTATGGAAGCAGCACCAAAGAGTATAGAGGTAGCGGGTGCAAGTGAAGTGATAGATAAAATTATAAGTATCAATACAGCGCCTATAGATATTAGTAAAATAACTGAAAGCACTACTATAGATTCAAATCTAGTAATACCAGAAGGTATACACAGTGTAAATAATGAGCAAACTGTAAAAGTAAAAATTACAGTGAAGAAATATAGTGAAAAAACTTTGAGTATACCAATAAACTATACCAATTTAGGAGAAAAGCTCACACTAGAAAACTCAACTCCAACACTTAAATTAATTATAACAGGAGAAGAGAGTGAACTAAGTAAAGTCAGTGGAGATAACTTAAAGGCTACAGTAGATTTAAAAAGTTTAACAGAAGGCTCTCATGATGTTAAAGTTCAATTATCAGGAGTACCAGATACAGTACAAGTTAAGAGTCAAACACCAGAAAGTGTAACTTTAACTATAAAAGCCAAAACAGAGGAGAAAGATAAGAATGCCGGTTAGGATAAATAATTTAGTTTTAGGAATAAATGAAGATAGTTTAGCCACCTTAAAATCAAAGGTGGCTAATAAACTTAGAATAAAAGAAAGTGATTTTAAATCATTTAAAATTACTAAGGAATCCATAGATGCTAGAAAAAAATCAGATATAAAAATAAATTATGCTGTAGAAATAGAGTGTGATAATGAATCTAAAGTAATAGCTAGAGCAAATAGTAATGATGTTAGATCAGGTGTAGAGAATTATAAAGCTGATTTTGAAATTGGAACAAAGAAGCTAGAAAATAGACCTGTAGTAGTAGGAATGGGACCAGCAGGACTATTTGCAGGTCTTCTTTTAGCAGAAAAGGGATACAACCCTCTTATAATTGAGAGAGGTGAAGATGTAGACAGTAGAACTAGGACTATAGATGGTTTTTGGATTAATAGAATACTCAATACAGAAAGTAATGTTCAGTTTGGAGAAGGTGGAGCTGGTACATTTTCAGATGGAAAGTTAACCACTAGAATTAAAGATCATAGATGTGGATATGTTCTAGAGAAACTTGTATTAGCAGGTGCCCCAGAAGAAATTACATATATGGGAAAGCCACACATAGGAACGGATATATTAAAAAATGTAGTCAAAAACATAAGAGAAAAAATCAAGGAATATGGTGGAGAAGTAAGATTTTCGTCTAAGCTTGAAGATATAGTAATAAAGAATGGGAAAATTTCTGAAATAGTAGTAGAAGGTGAACATATACCTTGTGATAATCTTATACTTGCTACAGGTCATAGTGCTAGAGATACTTATGAAATGCTATTTTCTAAAGGTGTTTCTATATCTCCAAAGCCTTTTGCTATAGGTTTTAGAATTGAACATTTACAGCATATGATAGATGAAAATCAATATGGGAAATATGCAACACATCCAAAACTTAGAGCAGCGGATTATAAACTAACTTATACAAGTAATAAATTATCTAGATCAGTATATAGTTTTTGCATGTGTCCAGGTGGTCAGGTAGTAGCTTCAGCATCAGAAGAAAATACCGTAGTAGTAAATGGGATGAGTAATTATAAGCGTGATGGTATAAATGCTAATTCAGCTTTAGTAGTATCAGTAGATCCTGGTGATTTTGAAGGAAATACTACATTAGGTGGAATTGCTTTTCAAAGACGTTATGAAGCTCTAGCTTATGAAGTTGGAGGTAGAAATTATAATGCCCCAGTTCAGCTTGTAAAAGACTTTTTAAATGATAAAGTATCAAAGAGTTTTGAAAGGGTGAAACCAACATATACT
>Ga0213825_1000978_pt1 | contig 20536 bp, 17 predicted proteins | sample MC6MC0900MG_FD_179896 | JGI IMG/M metagenome (GOLD analysis project Ga0213825, IMG submission 179896) | Enriched soil aggregate microbial communities from Iowa State University, Ames, United States - MC6-MC0900-MG | ecosystem: Environmental > Terrestrial > Soil > Unclassified | place: USA: Iowa... | reverse complement strand
CAGCGGTGCTTCTACCGGTGAATTTGAAGCTCTTGAGCTTCGGGATGGGGACAAGGCCCGTTATGGCGGAAAAGGTGTCTTGAATGCGGTTCATAACATTAACACAGTGATTCATTATGCCATCACGGGAATGGATGTCTCCGACATTTACGCGATCGACCAGGCAATGATTACCACAGATGGGACAACAGATAAGTCCAGGCTGGGAGCCAATGCAATCCTGGCAGTTTCCATCGCCTGCGCCAGAGCAGCGGCTATGAGCATGGGCGTGCCTCTTTACCGCTTCTTAGGCGGAATAACAGGCAACCGTTTACCCGTTCCTATGATGAATATTTTAAACGGCGGAGCTCATGCTGCCAATACCGTAGATGTACAGGAATTTATGATTATGCCGGCAGGAGCACCCAGTTTTAAAGAAGGGCTCCGGTGGTGTACAGAAGTATTCCATTGCCTGGCGTCCATATTGAAGACAAAGGGTCTGGCCACCGCTGTTGGAGATGAAGGCGGTTTCGCCCCGGATTTAGATAGCGATGAGGCTGCGATTGAACTGATTCTTGAGGCCATCAGAAAAGCAGGCTATGAACCAGGCCGTGATTTTGTTCTTGCTATGGACGCAGCTTCCAGTGAGTGGAAGGGTGCAAATAAGGGAGAGTATATCCTTCCTAAGTGCGGCAAGCATTTTACCTCTGAAGAACTCATTGAGCACTGGAAAAAGCTGTGTGACAAATATCCCATTTATTCCATTGAGGACGCTCTTGATGAAGAAGACTGGGAAGGCTGGGAGCTGCTTACGAAAGAACTGGGCAGCAAGATCCAGCTGGTTGGAGATGACTTATTTGTAACAAATACAGAGCGTTTAAAGAGAGGAATCGTAAGCGGATGCGGCAACTCCATACTCATTAAACTGAATCAGATTGGTTCTGTATCAGAAACTCTTGAGGCAATTAAGATGGCCCACAGTGCAGGTTATACGGCCATTGCTTCCCACCGTTCCGGTGAGACAGAAGATACAACCATTGCAGATTTGGCAGTTGCTCTTAATACATGCCAGATCAAGACAGGCGCACCTAGCAGAAGCGAACGTGTGGCAAAATACAACCAGCTGCTTCGGATTGAAGAAGAGCTTGGAGAAAGTGCGGTTTATCCGGGAATGGATGCATTCCATATCCGGCGGTCATAAGGAATGGGGAAAGGCCCGGCAGGTCTGGCATGATAGACCTGCCGGGTCTCTTTTATTGCTGAATCGGCCGTTCTCCTGCCGGGAAGTCTTTTTGCTGGCACATGGTTCTATATTGGAAAAGGAATTGATGTAAGAGACAAAAGATGATATGCTATAAGCCATAAGGTGACTTTAAAGCTTGTATCTGCAAAGACGGAAAATGGAGTAATGGATTGTATATACAGTAAAAGATGGAGGAAGAATCGGGAATATACAAGGCTTTCTTTCAATACAATGAATCATAGCGTAGTGGCCCATTGATTGCAGAAATAAATGTATTTGAAAGTGAGATGAAAAAGTTGGCAGAAGTAAAACGGATCAGATGCGGAGGTGTAAACAGCTATCTGATTGAGGAACAAGGAAGAGCCGTTCTTGTGGACACGGGAAGGATCGGATTTGAAGAAAAAGTACTGGCCCAGTGCCGGAAAACGAAGGTGGAACTGATCGTACTCACCCATGGTCATGCGGATCATGTGCAGAATGCAGCCTATCTTAGGAAGGAACTGGGAGTACCGGTGGCTCTTCATAAAAAGGATTTAAACCTCATAGAGGACAATTTTATGGAACCTCTCCGTTTTCAGGGGATGCTGGGAATGGCTGTAGCGGAGGTTACAGCAAAAAGCTTTGAATCAGACCGGATTCCGGAGTTTATCCCGGAAATTTTTATAAATGAGGGCGATTGGCTGAAGGATTACGGGATTCATGCCAGGATCATGGAGCTTCCAGGGCATACCAGAGGGTCCATAGGAATTGACCTTGATGAAAAGGATGTTATTGTAGGTGATGCGCTGATGAACATGTTTTATCCCGGATTGCCCCTGGTGTACTGGGACAGGGCGGAGATGTTAAAAAGCGCGGATAAGATCAGCGCTCTGGGCGCTAGAAAGGTATATTTCGGTCATGGAAGTCCGGTGGAAAACCGGGCGTGGAACAAGACAGGGATTTAAACAAAGGTTTCAGTTACTATGGTACGGATTTATCTGGAAAGATATGAAGCACCCTTTGGAAAGAAAAAACGGGAGCTGGAGCACGAGCTTGGGAAAAAGCTTCTTCTTATAGGATTAAAGGATTTATATGGAATCAGTTTCGAATCACAGGACCAGCCGGTCATTGTGAAAGGGGAGCATGGCAAACCCTATCTGAAAGACTTCCCTCACATCAACTATAACATCAGCCATACGGATGGCTTAGTGGCATGCGGAATTGGAGACAGGCAGCTGGGAATTGATGTGGAGAGGATACGACCCTTCCGGAATACAATCCTAAGGAAGGTTTTTTCTGATGCCGAAAAACGCCATATGGATGAAATACCGGAGTCAGAGCGCTCCCAGTATTTCTTTCGCGTATGGACATTAAAGGAAAGCTACTTAAAAGCGTCAGGCTTAGGTATCACCGTCCCCCTGACCACCATTTCTTTTGAATGGAAAAAGGAGGCTTCTTTTTATCAGACGATGCTGAAGGGGGACTATGTTCTTTCCATATGTACTCTGGGTGATGAGAAAATTAATCCTGGGCAGAACCTTGTTTTTTCTGCCGGAGCCGAGAGCCTTTTAACCGGGCCTTGCTTTCAGAAATCATAAGGCCTGAAATTGTCAGTGCAATTCCACAGGCTGACTGGAAACTTATGCGTTCGTTTAACAGGAGCATGGATGAGATCACGGTGATTACCGGGACCGCATAGATGTAGACGCTGGTCTTTACAGAGCCAAGTTCCTTTACGGCGAAATTCCAGGTGGCAAAGCATAGGGCAGAAGCACCCAGGCCCAAAAACAGAATATTTAATAAGTTCTTTGTGTCAGCAAGGCGGTAAAAGCCTAGACGGAAGGGGAGAATTGCCAGTGCAGGAACCATGAACAGAAGGCCATAGAAGAAAATGCGCCTTGTTGTTTCAACGGTCCCATGGCCGTATTCTCCTATTTTTTTTGTGATTACGGAATAAGCGGCCCAGGTAACTGCGGCAGCCAGAGCAAGTAAATCCCCCTTGGGGTTTATTCTCATACCAGCTGACCTCTGAAAGCTGATCAGGCTGATTCCAATGATGGCAGTCAGAAAACCGGCCAGAAAACGGGGACCGGGTTTTTCCCCTTTTAAGAACAGCCAGTCAAACAGGGCAGTAAAAAATGGGGCCACGGCTATGATCACGCTGACGTTTGCAGCAAGGGTAATGGTAAGGGCAAAATTTTCCATAAGAAAATATAAGGTAACACCGCATATTCCGGCGGCTGCAAATAGAGCTTCCTGTTTTTTGCTTTTCGTCCGTAAAAGGCGGGGACAAGCCAGCCACAGGGCGGCATAGCCGATGAAAAAGCGGAAGAATAAAATTTCAAGAGGAGTGAAAGCCTCAAGAAGAACTTTGGTGGAGATAAAGGTGGTTCCCCATACAAAGATCGAAAATCCGGCAGCCAGGTGTCCGTATAAATGGTTCTGTTTGTTCATAATTGTCTGCTCCTGTAGGTAAATTTCTTGTCTATTGGTTCCTTAGATTTTAGCACAGATCATAAAAATTGTCTCGCAGAATGCCTCCGATATTGAAAAAATGGTATATTGCCAAAAACAAGGCTTATGAAATCATAAAAATCGGGTAAAAATCTCATAAGGAATAAAAAGCAGATTGGAGGAAAAATCATGAAAACCATGACAGACAACTTTTTAATTTCCTTTCTACAGAGATTTGACGAGCATCCTTTTGATGTAAAGCTTCGGGGAGAGACCTTTCATATCGGAGAGGGAAATCCGGCATTTATTGTGAACTTAAAAGATGAGATTCAAGGAAAAGATTTACTGACAAGCACTTCCCTGGCGCTGGGAGAGGCCTATATGAACGGAACTCTTGACATTGAGGGAGATCTGTTTTACGCGCTGAATCATTTCCTTGGGCAGATGGGGAAATTTTCAATGGATCAGGGAAAGCTTAAGAAGCTGATTTTTTCATCCCAGTCCAAAAAGAATCAGGAGAAGGAGGTTACTTCCCATTATGATATCGGCAATGATTTCTACCGCCTTTGGCTTGATGATACCATGAGCTATTCCTGCGGCTATTTTAAGTCAGAACATGATACCTTACACGATGCCCAGTGCAATAAGGTGGATAGGATCTTAAAGAAGCTGTACTTAAAAAAGGATATGACCCTTTTGGACATCGGCTGTGGCTGGGGATTTTTACTGATCAAGGCAGCCAAGGAATATGGGGTGCAGGGAGTCGGGATTACGTTAAGCAAAGAACAGAAAAAGAAATTTGAAGAGCGGATTGAAGAGGAAGGCCTTACCGGCAGGGTGTCGGTGGAACTAATGGATTACCGGGACTTAGAAAGTTGGGACAGAACCTTTGACCGGGTTGTCAGCGTCGGCATGCTGGAGCATGTGGGCAGGGATAATTACGAGCTGTTTGTAAAAAATGCGGAAGCAGTGTTAAATCCCGGCGGTTTGTTACTCCTTCACTACATCAGTGCTCTGAAAGAATATCCCGGCGATCCGTGGATGAAAAAATATATTTTCCCAGGGGGTACCATACCAAGTCTCCGGGAAATGATCAACATTTTAAGCGAACATCGGTTTTACACCCTGGATGTAGAAAGCCTTCGCCGCCATTATTGCAGGACGCTGCTTTTGTGGAAACAGAATTTTAATGACCACCGTTTAGAGATCGAGGAGAAAATGGGAACAGAGTTTGCAAGGATGTGGGACTTATATTTAAACGCATGCGCAGCCACGTTTAATAACGGTGTCATTGACCTCCATCAGATCCTTGTGTCCAAGGGAATAAACAATCAACTTCCCATGACAAGGTGGTACGAGTAATTTGGAAAACCACTGCCTGCTTTTATGAGGAGAAATAGTTGCTGTATTTAAGAAAGCATGTTATGATTCCATAGGATAAAAATGACAGGAAGTGGAAAGGGATCTTTGTGTAATAACATGAACAAAAGAAAAAAGAACTTACTCCTGGTCCTGATTTATACAATCATGATACTCTTTTGCTTTGGCATTGTCATGGTTGTGGATCACCTGGATACCTCAGATCATGACCGAACGGAAACGTCCGGCAGGACTAGCGAGGAAAGCCCAGACAGACCGGGCCAGGAGGAAAGTACAGAAATAATAGACCATATAAACCCAGAGACAGAAGGCGGAATGACGGAGCCGGAAACCAGGAATGAAATACGGAAAAAACAGCCGGATAAGCCGCCTGTGACAGAGGAAGCAGAGGAAGAGCCAGAGGTATATAAACCTCCTGTGATCGTAGTCGCCTCTGATGTCCATTATTATTCTCCTGAGCTTACCGATTACGGGGAAGCCTTTCAGGAGATGGAAAAAGGTGACGATGGAAAGCTGGTCCATTATATTCCGCAGATCATGGACGCATTTACCGTCGAAATGGAAGAACTTAAACCTTCTGCCGTGATCCTAAGCGGGGATCTTACCCTGAATGGAGAAAAGGCAGGCCATGAAGCATTGGCTAAAAAGCTTGAAATCCTGGAAGAAAAGGGTGTGAAGGTGCTTGTCATACCTGGTAACCATGATATCAACAATTATTTTTCAGCCTCTTATTTCGGCAAGGAGAAAGAGGTGGCAGATATCGTAGATCCAGAAGGGTTTTATGAGATTTACCGACGGTTTGGATATGACCAGGCCAGGAGCCGGGATGAAGATTCCTTAAGCTACGTTTATGAGCTGGATGAAAAAAACTGGCTTTTGATGCTTGATTCCGCCCAGTATGAACCCCTTAATAAAGTCGGAGGAAAAATCAAAGAGGAAACTCTGGAGTGGATGAAAGAACAGCTGGAAGAGGCAAAGGATTTAGGGATAACGGTGATACCGGTGGCTCATCATAATCTGTTAAGGGAAAGTATACTGTATCCAACTGACTGCACCCTGGAAAACAGTCAGAATGTGATAAAGCTTTTGGAATCTTACCGGGTTCCTCTTTACATAAGCGGTCACCTGCATTTGCAGAGGACGAAGAAGCATAAGCCGGAGCCGGGTGAACGTGAAGATGCGTACCACATCAGTGAAGTGGTTGCAGATTCTTTCGCTATTTCTCCCTGCAGATACGGCATTCTTAAATGGACGGATGATGGAAGGCTGGTTTATACCACCAGGAATACGGATGTGGAACACTGGGCAAAAGGAGCGGGGATTTCCGATGAAAATCTTCTTCAGTTTAAGGAATACGGAACGAAATTTCTCACAGATGTGATCAGCAGCCAGGTATCCCATAAGATCAAGAACCTGCCGGAGGAGCAAGTGGAAAAGATGGCGGGATTATACGGGGATATTAATAAAGCCTACTGCGAAGGAATTCCCGTGAATGCAAAAGAGATACGGTCAGAGGAAGCCTTCCGTCTATGGCAGAGGAATCTGCCCGACAGCAGGATGTTCGCCGAAATCGGTATGATTCTTAAGGATACAGGATACGACCACAACACCTGGGAGTATGATCTTCAGAAAAAAGAGTGAACCGAAAAAGCAGAGGACGCCTCTTTACAATTTATTTCTTATCATGATATAATTATGAAATAATATTACACAAAAAATTTGCACAAAGTTCGAGGTAGATTGTTTATGCAGGAAAATATTAGCGTTTCCGGTGTTCTCTGCTCATCCTATGATTCGTTTTTTGAAGCGGAAAAAAAGATTGCGGATTATATCCTGGCACATAAAGATGAAATAATTGATATGACGGTAGCGGAACTTGCCCTTGCCAGCGGAACAAGTGATGCCACGGTATCCAGATTCTGCAGGAGATGCGGGTTTAACGGTTTTCATCACTTAAAGATCAATCTGGCAAAGGAAGTGGCTGAGGAAAGAGGTAATTCCATTGAAGTTTCCAATGACATCAGCCGGGACAGCATTGCTCAGTCCCTTCAGAATATATTAGCCAATAAGGTGGCGGAGCTGACTCAGACCATATCCATGATGGATCCGAACGAGTTAGAGCAGATTTTGTCTGTGATTGAACATGCCAGAACCGTGCAGCTGGTGGCTGTGGGAAATACCATACCGGTCGCTCTGGATGGCTCCTTTAAATTCAACCAGCTGGGGATTCCTGCGGTATCCGGCACCATCTGGGAGACACAGATGGCTTATACCTGTAATCTTAAGGAAGAGGATGCGATCATCATCATATCCAATTCCGGCTTTTCCAAGCGCTTAATGACGCTGGTGGCAGTTGCAAAGGAAAACCATACGCCAACCATAGCTATTACGAATCATTCGTCTTCCCCTCTTGGACAGGCATGTGATTATCACATTACAACAGCCACCAGGGAAAAGCTTCTTCTTGGTGAATTCTGCTTCTCCAGAGTGTCGGCTACGACAGTGATAGAAATATTATATCTGTTTTTGTCAGTCAGTAAAAAGGATTCCCATGACCGCATCAGGCGTCATGAGATTGCTATTTCTGATGATAAGAAGTAAATGGCCCTTCCGGGCCATTTTTTTGTAGATTTTTTCGTATCCCCAGGTAAAGAAACAGGATAATATTTCCATAAAAGATGAATCTGAAAATCTTATAAATATACTTATTTATGTCGATATAATTCATAAGAAGCAGGAAAAAGAAGGGAAGGATGTAAGCAAATTCAATAAGATTCATGGGACGGGCAATTTCACGATTACCTGAGAAAAAATTTAAAAGGAGATGTTAAGATGAACGAAGGAAAAATACTATGGAAGAACAGACTTTCAGTAAAGATTCCTATTACAATGGCAACTATAATCCTAATTGTCATTGTAGCAATGTGCTCCTGTTTAAGTCTGTTAGCAGGTACTACCGTAACTAAAATGACGGAGAAAGAGCTGAATTATATTGCAGATGGAAATGCGAAGGAAGTGCAGTCGTATTTGGACAGTATGCTTGTATTTTCCCAGGCGTTATCTTTAGAGGTGCAGAGATACCAGGCGCTTAACACGGAAGAGGCAAACAAAATGCTGAAAGAATCTTTGCAGGGGGTATTAAATAATAATAAAATATTTTCGGCTTATTATGCGTTTGAACCAAACAAATATATGCCCAATACACCCAATGGACTTTCTTATTATGCATTTCGTGACGGCTCCGGCATAGGGTTTGATGTTTTGAATGATTTTGATACATATGGAAATGAAGACTACTATTTGCCTGCAAAGAATCAGTTATCCGTTCATGTAACAGAACCGTATGAGTACCAGCTTTCTACAGGTGAAAAAGTATGGTTGATTACATTGAGCAGCCCGATTGTAAATAGAAATGGTGAATTTTTAGGAGTTGCAAATTGCGACATCGATATGTCCAGTATTGCAGGGATAAATTACGCAAACGGAGGATATAAGTCTTCCTATAGTTATATAGTCACAAGCAATGGAACCTGTCTGGCACACACCATAGACAATGGAATCGTTGGCAGTGTGCCGCAATCTGTATCCGATTATGAAGCGATTCGAAATGCAATAGCAAATGGAAATTCCATAGCAGATAAAATTAAGAATACTTATTCTCAGGGAAAAACTGCATTAGTTATTCATAAAGCACTTCATTTAGATGGGACGGATGTAAACTGGTCAAGTGCTTTTGTAGTGAATCAAAGCGAGGCGATGAGCTCAGTAACAAAGATTACTTTCACATTGGCTGGCATTGGTATGCTTGGTTTAATCATACTGATATTGGTCAGTGTTATGGCGCTGAAGAAAGGCCTTGCTCCAGTGGATTCCGTCATGGGTCTGGCAGAAAAGATGAGAAACGGTGATCTTTCCCACATCACCGGGAACATGATTTATAAAAATGATGAATTGGGATTGTTAGCTAAAATTTTTACAGAAACTTCGGAAGTGTTGGGCGGCTATATCAATGAAATTTCTGAGGTACTTGAAAATGTAGCTTCAGGCAATCTGGATCTTTCAATTGAAAGAGACTTTATTGGAGATTTTAATAAAATAAAGATTGACTTATGCCGCATATTGGATTCCCTAAATGGTACGTTTAACGAAATGAGGGTAGCTGCTGAACAGGTGGCAGCTGGTGCCGGGCAGTTTTCTGACAGTTCTCAGTCATTGAGCCAGGGGGCGATCGAACAGGCAAGCTCAGTCGAAGAACTTTCAGCAAAAATTATGGAAATCACCAATCAGGTTAAAGAAAGCGCAATGTATGCGAATAATGCAAACGATAAGGCGGAAGCGGTAGGCGCAGAACTGGAAAATAGCAATAAACAGATGAATGAACTTTTAAAGGCTATGAATGATATAACGGTAACGTCAAGCCAGATTGGAGTTATAATAAAGACCATCGAAGATATTGCATTCCAGACGAATATACTGGCGTTAAATGCGGCTGTTGAAGCAGCCAGAGCCGGAGAAGCAGGAAAAGGATTTGCAGTTGTTGCAGATGAAGTGAGAAATCTTGCATCAAAGAGTGCGGAAGCTGCTAAGAATACGACCGGATTAATTGAAAGTTCCCTTCGTTCCGTGCAGGAAGGTGCTAAATTTGCCGAGATTACAGCGACTTCACTTGGGATGGTAGTGGCTGGCGCCAAAGAAATTATTTCGGATATCGGTGAAATTTCAGAGAAATCAAAAGTGCAGTCTTCTTCTTTAGAAGAAGTTACCACAGGCATTGATCAAATTTCAAATGTGGTTCAGAACAATGCGGCTATCGCTGAGGAAAGCGCGGCGACCAGTGAGGAATTATCCGCACAGGCCCAGATGCTGAAAGAACAGATTGCAAAATTTAGAATTAGATAAATAAAAAGTGGAACCGCAGGTTTGCACATGGTTATTATGACTGTGCAAACCTGTTTTTTATGTAAAAATTTAATTAGGAGTGATTTCTATTATAAACAATGCTGAAATTGCAGATATTATGAACGCAACCTATGGAATCCTATCAAGTCAATTGACATAAAAAGACGGTTCTTTTTTTCTTTCTTTCATAGAAAAATTGTGCAAAATTCTGAAAAAATACAAGAAAAAATATTTCTTGAAGAAACATATTGACGAAATAAATCAATCGTAGTATATTGTAAAAGAGGGAAGAAATAAAATTTTATATATAAAAGGAGAGGTGATATATGATTTACACCGTAACATTTAATCCGGCATTGGATTATGTCGTAAGGGTAGATCACTTCGCACTGGGAGAAGTCAATAGAACGGAGCAGGAACGCATCTATTATGGGGGAAAAGGACTGAATGTATCTGCTGTTTTATCGACTCTGGGGTATGGAAATACCGCACTGGGCTTTGTGGCAGGGTTTACCGGAGATGAAATTGAACGGGGAGTCAAAGGACTGGGATTTCGGTCTGATTTCATCCGCGTGGAAAAGGGATTGTCAAGGATCAATGTGAAACTTAAATCCCAGGAAGAAACAGAGATCAACGGCATGGGTCCTGAGATCACCGGGGTAGACGTAACGCAGCTTTTTGAAAAGCTGGACCGTCTTACAGCAGGGGATGTACTGGTCTTATCCGGCAGTATTCCCAAATCCATCAACGATGACATCTATGAGCAGATCATGGAGTCTTTAGACGGAAGGGGAGTCCGCATCGTGGTGGATGCGACGAAGGATTTGCTTATTAATGTACTTCCTTATCATCCGTTCCTTATTAAACCCAATAATCATGAGCTGGGCGAGATGTTTGGCGTAACCCTTCATGGCCCGGAGGAGATCATTGATTATGGAAAGCGCCTTCAGAAAAAAGGAGCCAGAAATGTACTGATTTCCATGGCAGGAGACGGAGCGATCCTGATTACGGAAGAAGAGGAAGTATTCCGGATGGGAGTGCCTAAGGGAACGGTGAAGAATTCCGTAGGAGCAGGAGATTCCATGGTGGCCGGATTTATTGCAGGTTACTTAGAAAATGGCAGTTTTGAGCATGCCCTGCGTTTAGGAAGCGCAGCAGGAAGCGCCAGTGCCTTTTCCGAGGGGCTTGCCGGTAAGGAAGATATTATGAGACTGTATGAAAAATTATCAAAGGAGGGGTTTTGATGAGAATTTCAGATTTACTGAAAAAGGAAAGCATTGAACTGGGAGTAAAAGTTACCGGTAAGGAAGAGGCCATCGACAAGCTGGTCGGCTTAATGGAAGCTGGCGGAAGGCTTAAGGATAAGGCCGGATACAAGGAAGGGATTTTAAAAAGAGAAGCTCTGGGAAGTACGGCGGTAGGCGACGGAATCGCCATTCCCCATGCAAAGGTAGATGCGGTAAAGGAGCCGGGCCTTTCTGCAATGGTAGTACCGGAGGGTGTGGATTATGAGGCTTTTGACGGTTCTCTTTCTCATTTGTTTTTCATGATCGCAGCGCCTGAGGGAGAAGCGGATGTTCACTTAGAGGCATTATCCAGGCTTTCCACTCTTCTCATGGATCCGGATTTTAAGAGTGATTTAATAAATGCAAGATCAAAGGAAGAATTTTTACAGCTCATTGACGATAAGGAATCAGAACGGTATCAGAAAAAAGAAGTAAAAGCCGAACAAACGAAAAAGGATTCCAGGGGTTATCAGGTTTTGGCAGTAACCGCATGTCCCACAGGAATTGCCCATACTTTTATGGCTGCAGAGAATTTAGAGCAGCAGGGGAAGAAGCTAGGGATTCTACTTAAGGCGGAAACAAACGGTGCGGAAGGAGTTGGCAATGCTCTGACCAAAGAGGAGATTGCCGCAGCAGACGGTATCATCATAGCGGCGGATAAAAAGGTGGATATGGGCCGCTTTGACGGAAAGCGGGTGGTCATGGCCACTGTAACGGAAGGAATCCAAAAGGGAGAAGAACTGATCAAACGAGCGGTCAGTACGGAAACTCCTGTTTACCATCATTCCGGTTCCGCCTCCTCATCAGAAAGCGGAGATCAGGAGAATGTCGGCCGCTCCATCTATAAACATTTGATGAACGGTGTATCCCATATGCTTCCGTTCGTGATCGGCGGAGGAATTTTGATCGCCCTGGCCTTCCTGTTTGATGATTATTCCATTGATCCATCTAATTTTGGTAAGAACACTCCTCTGGCTGCTTATTTAAAAACCATTGGGGAACAGGCCTTTGGAATGATGCTTCCGGTTCTGGCAGGATATATTGCCATGAGTATCGCAGACCGTCCCGGCCTGGCAGTTGGATTTGTCGGTGGGCTTATTGCTAAAATGGGCGCTACGTTTGCAAACCCTGCAGGGGGAAGCGTAAACTCAGGCTTTCTTGGTGCTTTGTTAGCCGGTTTTATCGGCGGATACATCGTGATCATGCTTAAAAAGGCATTCAGTAAGCTTCCAAAGTCCCTGGAAGGAATCAAACCTGTTCTTTTATATCCCTTAATCGGAATTTTCCTTGTAGCCGTGGTAACTACCTTTATCAATCCTTTTGTAGGTGCGATTAACGATGGACTTACGAGCCTGCTAAACGGAATGGGCGGTACCAGCAAGATCATTCTGGGAGTTGTCGTAGGAGGCATGATGTCCGTAGATATGGGCGGTCCTGTGAATAAGGCTGCTTATGTGTTTGGTACGGCTCAGCTGGCGGAAGGCAATTTTGATATTATGGCGGCTGTTATGGCCGGCGGCATGGTTCCCCCCATTGCTGTTGCTCTCTGCACCACATTTTTCAAAAAGAAATTTACAGAGAAAGAGCGTCAGTCCGGCGTGGTCAACTATATTATGGGATTATCCTTTATTTCTGAGGGAGCCATCCCCTTTGCAGCTGCTGACCCCATCCGTGTGATTCCTTCCTGTATTGTCGGTTCAGCCGTAGCGGGAGGCCTTTCCATGGCTCTTGGCTGTACTCTTAGGGCGCCTCATGGCGGAATCTTCGTCCTTCCTACCATTGGAAATCCCTTCGGATACCTGTTAGCCATTGTAATTGGTTCTGCCGTAGGATGTCTCGTAATGGCGGCATTAAAGAAGAATCTGGAAACTGAATAAATTATTAAAAGCGCCCCTGCATAACGTCTGGGGCGCTTTGCGCTTTCGTACAGTTATGGTTGGGGTGGATTTTTAGACGGTTATGATCTATAATTTATAGTAGCAGGATACGCCAAAGCATTAAGCAGAAAGAGAACTGGAAGGAGAACATTATGTACCAATGCTGTATATTTGATCTGGACGGAACCATTATCAACACCATTCATTCCCTGGCTTATAGCATAAGCCTTACCATGGAGCATTTTGGCTATGGACCGATTAATGAGGATCACACCAAGAAGTTTGTAGGCGATGGATTTAAAAAGCTGGTAGAACGGGCCCTTATTTATTCAGGAGATGATAATCTGTCCCATTATGAGGAAGCTCTTGCATTTTATGAGGATACCTTTGAGAAAAACTGCCTTTACAAAGTGGAGCCTTACGAAGGGATGAAAGAGCTTTTAACATTCCTTAAGGGGAAGGGAATCAAGATCGGGGTTCTGACCAACAAAGGCCATGAACGGGCCGTTGAATGCGTGGAAGCCGTTTACGGCAAAGGATTTTTTGATTTAATTACCGGGGAAGGCAATGGGGTCAAAACGAAACCCGATCCTTCGGGAGCCTTTATGACAGCAGAGTATTTTCATGCAAAGCCTTCGGAATGCCTTTACTTTGGAGATACCAATACCGATATGAGGACAGGTATCAATGCCGGTATGGACACGACAGCCGTGACCTGGGGGTTTCGTGAACGTGCGGAGCTGGAAGCATTTCATCCCAGGTACATTATAAATCATCCCAGTGAGATCAAGTATGTTTTTGAATAAAATTTCAAAATAAAGGGAAATTAAGGAGAGATATGAATGAATATCTCTTCTTTTTATTTGACAATATGGGAGGAACCATGACTAGACAACACTTAAAATGGGGATTGATTATGATAGCGGCCGTCTGGGCCGCGTTAATTGGGACAATGTTAGGATATGCATGGAATATCATGCATATGCCCAACGCTCCAAAGGTACAGATGCCTCAGCTTCAAAATACGAATATCAGCATTGAGACCCAGGAAAAGATGGAGGGCTACTGGACGGTAGCGGTGTTTGGCGTGGATTCCAGGGAGGGGACTCTGGGAAAAGGGACCAGATCGGATATGCAGATGATCCTAAATGTAGATCTTGGGACAGGAGAAATACGCATTGTTTCAGTCTACCGGGACACCTTTTTACGGATAGATGATAAGGAGCGTTATGATAAGATCAATGAGGCATATTTTAGAGGAGGACCGAAACAGGCCATAGAGGCTTTAAAGGATAATCTGGATTTGACCATTGACGATTACGCATCATTTAGCTGGAAGGCCGTTGCTGATGCCATTAATCTTCTGGGAGGGATCGATGTAGATATCAGCCATGAGGAATTTCGGGTGATTAACGGCTTTATTACGGAAACGGTGGAATCAACGGGTGTAGGCTCCCATCACTTAAAAGAGGAAGGGCCTAACCACTTAGATGGGGTCCAGGCGGTTGCCTATGCAAGGCTGAGGAAAATGGATACGGACTTTAAGCGGACGGAGAGGCAGAGAGAAGTAGTCGACTTAGCACTTAAAAAGGCAAGGGAAGCGGATGCCGCAACTTTAAGCAAGGTGGCTGCTGCTGTATTTCCCCAGATATCCACCAGTGTCGGAATGAAGGATATCCTTCCTCTAATGAAAAATATCAAAAGGTTTCACATGACTGAAACGGAAGGGTTTCCGTCAAAGCTTAAGGATGTCATGATCGGTAAAAGAGACTGTGTTGTCCCTGTGACTCTGGAATCTAATGTAATAAGGCTTCATCAGTTCCTCTTTGATGATGAAAATTATGAGCCTTCCGATACGGTAAAAGAGATCAGCAGACAGATTGAGCTACGGATAAAAAATAAGAAATAATAGGTGTTTGGCCTGTAGAGGCAGGAGGAAGTTTTTCTTCCCATGTCTTTTGCAGGCCTTTTCTAATTTAAATAAAAACTGTCCTTTTCCTTCTGAATAAAATGTGCTATACTATGCAGATGGAATCAGATAGGAGAATAAAAATGAATAAAAAAAGCTTAAAAAAACTCCTGTTTCTTTGCCTTGCAATTCCTTTTGCAGCCGTATCATTATGGGGCTGCAGCAGAAATGACAGGCCCTCAAATGCGGGAGAATCTAAGCTCAAGGTTGTGACGACCCTGTTTCCATATTACGATTTTACAAGACAGGTGGCCGGTGACAAAGTGGAGCTGACCATGGTGGTTCCGGCAGGAATGGACAGCCATTCCTTTGAGCCAACTCCTGCAGATGTGCAGGTCATCCGGGATGCAGACGTTTTAATATGCAACGGCGGTGCCCTGGAGCACTGGCTTTCCCAGGTCTTAAGTGCTGTTGAATCCGATTCGATGACTGTTCTCACGGGAATGGACCAGGTGAATGCGGTGCAGGAAGAGCTGGTGGAAGGAATGGAAGAAGAGAAACACCAGGAAGACGATGACGGTCATGGCGATCATATAGAATATGATGAACATATCTGGACTTCTCCTGTGAATGCCATGATTCTGGTAGAGTCGATCCGGGATACCCTTTCTGAAAAAGATCCGGAAAACCGGAGTTATTATGAGGAGAGAGCAAAGTCATACCTTGAAAAGCTTAAAAAACTTGACGATGAGTTCCGTAAGGTTGCAGAAAATAAAAAGCGGGATATGATCGTTGTAGGAGATAAATTTCCGTTCCGTTATCTGGCGGATGAATACGGCCTGTCTTACCAGGCAGCGTTTTCCGGCTGCAGCACGGATACGGAGCCCAGCGCCAGAACCATTGCATATCTCATTGATAAAATGCGTTTGGAACAGATTCCGGTGGTCTATTACTTAGAGCTTTCCAGCCACCGGGTGTCTGAGATCATTGCAGAGGAGACAGGGGCAGAACCCCTTTTGCTTCATTCCTGCCACAATGTTTCAAGAAGAGAGTTTGACAGCGGTGTCACGTATCTTGATCTGATGGAGCAGAATGTGATTAATTTAAAAAGAGGATTGGATGAATGAACCCATTAATACAATGCAGTCATGTGGATTTTGGATATGAGAACCAGGATGCTGTGGTGGATGTGACTATGGACGTAAATCCAGGAGAGTATGTCTGCATCGTGGGAGAGAACGGCTCCGGAAAAAGTACTTTAATGAAGGGACTTTTAGGGCTGTTAAAGCCCACAGGCGGCGTCATATCCGTGTCCGATGAATTGAGAAGGAGTGGGATCGGCTACCTGCCTCAGCAGACTGCAGCTCAAAAGGATTTTCCGGCAACGGTCCGTGAGGTGGTCTTATCCGGCTGTTTAAGCCGCAGAGGAAACTGGCCCTTTTATTCCGGAAATGAAAAAAGGCTTGCAGTTAAAAATATGGAGCGGTTAGGAATTATAGGCATTGCCGGAAAATGCTACCGTGAATTATCAGGAGGCCAGCAGCAGAGGACCTTGATTGCAAGAGCTCTTTGCGCTACGGATAAGCTTCTGATTATGGATGAGCCCATTACAGGTCTGGACCCTTCAGCCATAGCGGAATTTTATGAGATAATCCGCAGATTGAACCGTGAGGAGGGGGTTGCCATTCTAATGGTATCCCATGATGTCGCCACGGTTGTAAAAGAGGCGGATAAAATCCTTCATTTGAAACGGGAGGTCCTGTTCTACGGGACGACTAAAGAGTATTTAAAAAGTAATGCCGGATATATTTACACAGGAGGTGCATAAAGATGGAACTGTTTCGTGAAATGCTGTCCTATCCGTTTTTGGTTCGGGCTTTGGCAGGAGGGATCCTGGTTTCTTTATGTGCTTCTCTTTTAGGAGTCAGCCTGGTGTTAAAACGGTATTCCATGATTGGTGACGGACTGTCTCATGTCTCCTTTGGTGCTTTGTCATTTGCAGTGGCTTTTGGCTGGTCTCCGTTAAGGGTATCCGTACCGGTGGTGGTAGTGGCAGCATTTTTCCTGCTGCGCATCCGGTCCAACGGAAAGATGAAAAGTGATGCAGCCATTGCCATGATATCTGCCGTAGCACTGGCAGCCGGCATTATCGTTACTTCCATGACGACCGGAATGACTACAGATGTAAGCAGCTATATGTTTGGAAGCATACTGGCCATGAGTAAAGAGGATGTCCGTTTAAGCGTAATTTTGTCCGTTCTTGTGCTGGGACTGTTTTTGATTTGTTATAATAAGATTTTTGCGGTGACCTTTGACGAAAACTTTGCAAGGGCAACGGGAGTGAACGTATCCTGGTATAATGTTTTGATTGCGGTCTTAACTGCCGTAACCATAGTACTGGGTATGAGGATGATGGGAGCCATGCTGATCTCCAGTCTCATAATTTTCCCTTCCCTTACCTCTATGCGGGTGTTTAAAAGCTTCCGGGGAGTCGTAATATCTTCCGGTATTTTATCAGTCGTGTGCTTTGTGATCGGCATGATGGCATCGTACCGTTATTCAACCCCAGCGGGAGCCAGCGTGGTGATGGTGAATTTGGCGGCATTTCTGATTTTTTCAGCTGCAGATTATGTGGTAAGAATGAACCGGGCCGATAAAAAAGTGGGACATGGGCTCGCAGGAAAAGAGGAATGACAGTGAGATGAATATGGAAGAAAAAAGATTAAAGCGTGCCAGGCGGCACGTGAGTCAGACACAGTTTATTGCTTATGGATTTTTTTGTCTGATCTTAACAGGAGCCTTGCTTTTGATGCTCCCCATATCCAGCAGGGATGGACAGTCGGAAGATTTTTTAAGCTGCCTGTTCACTGCTACAAGCGCATCCTGTGTGACGGGACTGATCGTCAGGGATACCTGGACCCAGTGGTCTTTGTTTGGACAGATGGTGATCATAACAATGATACAAATCGGAGGCCTAGGATTCGTCACGGTGGGCGTATTTATCTCCATTGTGCTCAGGAGGAAGATCGGGTTAAAAGAGAGAGGGCTTTTGCAGGAAAGCGTAAATACATTACAGATCGGCGGAGTTGTAAGGCTGGCGAAAGGGATTATCAAAGGAACCTTTCTCATTGAAGGAACAGGAGCCATTCTTCTGGCCCTTCGTTTTATTCCAAAATACGGGTTCTGGAGAGGATCGTTTTATGGAATTTTCCACGCCATATCAGCCTTCTGCAATGCAGGATTTGACTTAATGGGAAATCAGAAGCCTTTTAATTCCTTAGTCGCTTATTACGATGACTGGCTGGTGAATCTGGTGATTATGTCTTTAATCATCGTAGGCGGCATCGGTTTTATCGTGTGGGAAGATATCTATCGGAATAAGCTTCACTTTAAAAAATATATGCTGCATACCAAAATGGTTTTGGTGAGTACCACGGTTCTGGTATTTGGAGGAGGATTTCTTTTCTATTTGCTGGAACGGAACAATCTTTTGGTGGGGATGAATGCAAGCGGACAGATTTTAACCTCCCTGTTCAGCTCCGTAACTGCAAGGACAGCCGGTTTTAATACCACTGATACGGCATCATTGACCGACGGGAGTAAGCTCCTTACCATAATCCTCATGTTCATCGGAGGAAGCCCCGGGTCAACAGCGGGAGGAATTAAGACCACAACAATTTTTGTCCTTCTTATGTGCGTGCATTCCAATATCAAGCAGACCTACGGGGTCAATATCTTTGGAAGACGTCTGGAAGAGGGTGTCATCAAGCGTGCAGGTGCTATTTTAACCATCAACCTGTTTTTGGCTCTTTCAGCTTCCTTGGCTATTATGGCTATTCAGCCTCTGGGATTTTCGGACATACTGTTTGAAACGGCATCAGCCATTGGAACGGTAGGTATGACCACAGGCATCACCAGGGATCTTTATTCCGTATCAAAGGTGATCATTATTATCCTCATGTACAGCGGAAGAATCGGAAGCTTGTCCTTTGCCCTGGCATTTGCTCAGAGTCATCGCAAAGCTCATGTGGAACAAGTAGCAGAAACCATCAATGTGGGTTAGAGAAAAAGGAGTAAAGTCATGAAATCAATATTAATTATTGGACTTGGCCGGTTTGGCCATCATCTGTGTCTTAATATGGCAAGGCTTGGTAATGATGTTATGGTTGTAGATCAAAAGGAAGAGTGCTTAGAAGACTTACTTCCCTATGTTACCAGTGCAAAGATTGGTGACTGCACCAATGAAACAGTATTAAAAAGCTTGGGAATCGCCAATTTCGATTTGTGTTTTGTATGTATTGGAACGAATTTTCAGAGCAGTCTGGAGATCACCAGTCTGGTCAAAGAGCTGGGAGGCAGGAGAGTAATCAGTAAAGCAAACCGTGATATTCATGCCAAATTCCTGTTAAGAAACGGAGCGGATGAAGTCATTTATCCGGACCGTGACATTGCAGAAAAACTGGCTGTCCGTTACAGTACAGACCATGTGTTTGACTATATTGAACTAACTCCTGAATATTCTATTTACGAGATTCCTCCTCTTCCGGAATGGGTGCATAAATCCATAAGAGAAGTTGATATCAGAAACCGTTACCATATCAGTGTCCTGGGAATCAAGCGGGAGGGCAGAGCCCAGCTCATGCCGCCTGCAGATTATGTGATCCAGCCTCAGGAACATTTGATGGTGATTGGCAAAAGAGAGCATATTGAGCATATACTAAAGGAACTAAAGTAGAGAAGCAATAGGAGGTTTGTTATGCCTGCATGGTTAGCTTCTAATGGTTCGACTCTTCTGGTAGCCCTTGTCCTATTGGTGCTGGTGTTTATATCAGTGAGACAATATATAAAAAATAAGGGAAGAGGCGGCTGCGGACATTGCAGTGGATGCTGCGGCAATTGCAGCGGAGGCTGCGGTCACTGCGCCTTTGGAAATGCAGAAGATGAAAAGAAGGAATGAGTAAGAGTGTAAACCGAAAGGAGGATGCCCATTTGTTTAGGGCATCCTCCTTTCGATTATTTTAAATCCAATTTTAAGTCCCCGAATTTAATCCAGCCGATTTTTCTAAGTATTTCACCAAACAAAAGAGTGAGAATGGCAGGCAGAAGAAAGCAGACCATAAGGATTCCAAGCCACATAAAGGGCCCGCCTTTCATCGCCGTGTAGATGCCGATGGGGCCTACCAGCCCGCAGGTACCCATGCCGGAGCCGGCCGGAATGTTTTTTAGTTTAAATACCATGGTGGCTATGGGTCCGGTTATCATGGAAGCCAGGGTGGGGGCGATCCAGACCTTTGGATTTTTCACGATGTTTCCCATCTGCAGCATGCTGGTGCCAAGGCCCTGGGCCATAAGGCCGCCAACCCCGTTTTCCCGGAAGGAAAGGACGGCAAAGCCAATCATCTGAGCACAGCATCCGGCTGTGGCAGCTCCTCCTGCCAGGCCGTCAAGGGATAAGGCGATACAGATAGCAGCGCTGCTGATGGGCAAGGTGAGGGCGATGCCGATCAGGGCGGATACCAGGATTCCCATA
>Ga0213825_1000973_pt1 | contig 20571 bp, 25 predicted proteins | sample MC6MC0900MG_FD_179896 | JGI IMG/M metagenome (GOLD analysis project Ga0213825, IMG submission 179896) | Enriched soil aggregate microbial communities from Iowa State University, Ames, United States - MC6-MC0900-MG | ecosystem: Environmental > Terrestrial > Soil > Unclassified | place: USA: Iowa... | reverse complement strand
CTGTAAGTGATAATAGTTTCCTTGCAGCATTTTTACCACCATGTAACCCCCAGCTTTGTCCTGAAGCATAGTTGACATATCTTGACTCTGGACCATATTGATCGCCAATTCGTTTTACTTCGGATGCAATGGTTTCTATTGCTTCCTCCCATGAAATTCGTTTAAATTTCCCCTCGCCCCGCTTGCCTATTCGTTTCATCGGGTATTTAAGGCGGTCAGGATGATAGAGCATACTTCGATAGTTTCTGCCCCTGACACAAGCTCTTAATGGCGGCGTAGATAAATCACCGCTTTCCTGTGAATCTGTGCTCACCCTGACAACGACTCCATCCTTTACATGCGCTTTGATCACACAGCGTCCCCCACAATTATTAATACTGCAGGTTGAAAAAATTTTCTCCTTTTCTTTTGCATTCACTACCTTTTGTTCGCCTTTACGGTCCACAAGCATCTTCGTTCCGATTCCACCGGCTATAACAGGAATCCCAATCGCTCCGGACCATTTTAAAAAGGTTCGCCGCTGCATTTTATTAGTTAACAAGGTCATTAAATGGTTCTTTTCAGACATCGGTTAATACCTCTCTTAGTTCTATTAAAGTTGTTAAATCAAAGCTTAAAAAGTCTTCGAGCAGCATCGCTGCCCCTAAATATAATTGACTTTCGGTATTCTCAATTACCCTTTCACAAAAAAATGGAATCCAAATGGTTAAATGTTTTTCAAGAAAGCTAATTTGGCTTGAGATTAATTCTAAGATCCTTTCATGGTTTGATTCTTGCATGTTTAAATTCGCAAGAAAGCTCATAAATTCTAATTCAAGTAATAGATGGTCATCAGGTTCATTATTTTCTTTCACATATTTAAGACCATATCGATGATATTGCTCTCTGACCTGATACATCCATTCCTCAAATAGCAGCTGATCCTTGCTCCTGTAGTAGGATTCCCACGGTGGCGCCGCTAACGGTCCCGGTCCAATGAATAAACGTTGATATTCTTCTTTCTCCATGTTGATTTGCTCATTTGATAAGTGACCAATAAAATGCTGTAGGATCTCTCCCCCCTCATGAACCTCTTCTAATTCATGGAAATTAATACTACTTCGAATTCCAGCCAAGACCTTATTAGTGGGAGGCAAAAATAACAGATTCAGCAGCTGATAAAAATTTTTTCTTGCTAAAAAAAACGACTGTAATTGAATATGTAAAGGTTCGGTCGTTTTTGTCATCTATTATCACTCCTTTTTTTGTGAAATAATTCACATAATAAAACGGAAAGTTTTCCATTCTCATTTCCGTTTTACATGAGAATTACTATCTATTTTCATCTTACCTCAATCTGCCAAAGTTGGAATCAATTTGTGCATTTATTCACATTAAATTCAAAATCCTTGAGACGAGTGTTAAGCAAATGATTTTTCTCACTGTTAAAGAAAATGTGTATAATAAGAAGGTTAAAGAAAACTCGCCTATTGGCAAGCCCATTAGGGCGAAGACAGAGGCATAACTACGCTTATGCGTTCAGAATTTAATGGTAATAAATTCTGAATAGCCTAATAAACAGCAAAGGATGATCCCCTTGAACATTACTGGCCATGAAGTAGAAAAACTAGAAGACCCTTTTGGTTTATTATCAGGTGACCGCTATGAATTTTATCTGGAACTTGACGTAGACGTAGAGGATGAACTTTATTCTGAAAAAGGGGTTGGTATAAAAGTCATTTTCGTCAGCGATGATGGGCATGACAAAATTTCCAGTTATTATTTTTATGAACGGGGAAGTGAGAAGGTCCTTGACTTTGCCCTTGAAGAAGAAGAGGAAGAACTAGTTCTTTTTTATTGCCGAGAACATCTAGAAGCATAATGAAAAAGCAGGGAGTTTGGATTCTCCCTGCTTTTTCATTACATGAAATTCTTACTATGATTATGAATAACTTGAAGTTCTTTTGTTGTTTGACTCATTTTACTTTTGCAAATGGGACAAAGGGGTACTTCACTGCTTTTAAAATTATCACGAACCCAGCACTTACAATTCTCTGAACTACATACCCAAATTTTAGTCTCTTCTAATTTAATTTCTTCATCATTTTTTCTACCAAACGCCAAAACGATCACTCCTTATAATTAGTTATGACTGTTTTTGAACACTTTGTTTGTAAGTTCTGATTCAATTAATCTAGTAATCATTTTATAGATAAAAGGTGATGCTTTCATTTATGCATCACCCTCCTATTTTAAGAAAATTAAACTGTTTTTACGTTTGCAGCTTGTGGCCCACGAGCACCTTCAACAATTTCAAAAGAAACCGATTGGCCTTCTTCTAATGTTTTAAAGCCTTCTGATTGAATGGCTGAGAAGTGAACGAATACGTCTTGACCGCCGTCTGCTTCAATAAATCCGAATCCTTTTTCTGCATTAAACCATTTTACTTTACCGTTATTCATGGAATTTACCCCCAACAATTTGTTCACTTTAAGTTAATCGTACAATTAAAATAATAAAAAAGACGTAATTACACGATTGGGTAATGGACATCACCCATTTGTTCGTGCAGTTACGAACTTAATCCACTAAATATTAACGAACATTAAAGCGTATCTCTATTTTATCGCATTTTTCTCCCATAGTCAATCGAATTTCAAAAACTAGGAAATATTGAAAATATTTTGTATTATTCTAGGTCTTTATGAAAATCTCCTTGCAAAAAGGTTTCCATAAAATTTACGATAAATTTTTGTATGTCGAACTCCATGCCAATATAATCGATACTTTCAAGGGGCTCTTTATCCGGTTTTGGACGAAAATCAGCTATACTTTTACCTTTGGAAGTGCCATATTCCTCTACCGTAACACGGCGGGGGATATATTTAACGAGATCTGGATTGGTCAAAGCCATTAGCGGAACAACATCATGAAGTGGTGCTCCTTGTATTCCAGGTATATTTTTTTGATATGCCTTAAAATAATAATCAAAAGCCGGTTTAATTAAAGGTTTAAATGGGGTTGGACTGTTATCGCTAAGGAATTTTAATATTTCCGGTGTTAAGATAGCTTTATTCGTAATATTTAACGGATGTAAATAAATATTATGTGCTTTTTCCATTACAGTATTTGCTGCAATCGGATCTACATAGAAGTTGGCCTCCGCCTCAGCGGTAATATTCCCAGGTACTAGAAATGCCCCGCCCATGATATAAAAAGCTATGACATCTTTTAAGGCATTATCCCCATATAATATAAACATCAATGCTAACTCTGTTAATCTCCCAACAGAAACAATCACCAAATTCCCTTTATATTGATTAACTATTTCAGGAATTTTGTTAATATCATGAACGTTTACACTTTTTATTGTATCTGGTGGCTTAATGGGACCTAAACCTTCCTTACCATGTATCTCTGGATAATACTGGATTGGTTCACCTGATAGAGGGCCTGCTGCACCGGCAATAATCGGTATATCCCTTCTATTTCCTAAATTCAGCAAATATGCAGTATTCTTTACCGATTGCTCTTTCGGTGTATTTCCATAGCCACTGACAATACCCACTAAATTTATTTTCGGATTAAGTAATGCATACATGATTGCAAATGTATCATCGATACCTGGATCTGCTATCATGAGGACATTATAGCCCATTTCCCATCCTCCATTTTTTTTTCTTTTTTAAAATTATGATAAAAACAGAAATGAAAGAACTAGGACGAGAGGAAAAACCGATTCGAGAGAAATTCGAATCGGCTCTGAGCTTTTTTATTTATGCTTCTTTTTTTATCTTTGGAGCTGCCTTTTTTCTTGGTGCCGCCGTTTTTTTGGGTTTGGTTCGATCAATCGAAGCCTGTAAGGCAGCCATTAAATCCGTTACATTTGAAGCTACCTCTTTTGTCGCGGCTGTCACGGTTTCTTTTCCGCTGCGTTTGGATTCAATGAGTTCAAGAAGTGCGGTTCTGTATTCATCTGTATATTTTTCAGGCTCAAATTCGGAGGTTAATTGATCGATAAGTAATATCGCCGTATCTAATTCTTTTTTCGTTACTTTATTCTCAGAAGGAACATTTGGGACATCTCCAGCTTTGCGAACCTCGTCAGGGTAATGGATGGTTTCCATAACTAATGTATTTTCATACACACGGATGACCGCCATTTGTTCCTTTGAACGAATGATGATTTTAGCTAGGCCAACCTTTTGTGATTCTTGTAATGCCTTGCGTAACAACGAATAAGCCTTCCCGCCGCCTTCATTGGGAGACATGTAGTAGCTTCGATCAAAGTAAATTGGATCAATTTCTTCAATTTTGACAAAATCAATGATTTCTACAGCCTTTTCTTCATTTTCCTTTCGCAGCTTTTCTAAATCGTCATGATCAAGAACAACAAATTTACCTTTTGTGTATTCGTAGGCCTTCACAATATCCTCCGGTTTTACCTCTTCTTCACAAACAGAGCAAATTTTCTCATATTTAATTGGCGCATGGCATTTGTTATGCAAGGTCCGAAGTTTTATATCTTTATCTTCAGTCGCTGTGTGAAGCTTGATGGGGATGTTTACAAGTCCAAAGCTGATACTTCCTTTCCACATCGTATGCATAGGAAATTCTCCATTCTTTTTGTTTTTATTTTGTGACTCCTCATTCCGATACATTCCTAAAAACAATTGGAAAAGAATGAAGTTGTCTCCTATGTAGCAAAATAATGAAAAAGGAAGGATCATGAATCAATGAAGCCGATGCTGCCAAGTTTAACTTTTGATTTACCGATCCAGTCTGACTGGCTTTACGAGGTTAAATATGATGGATTTAGGGCCATATTGGAGTGGAATTCAAAAGGAATCACGTTAACAAGCAGAAACGGGAAGGACCTTTTTCCACAGTTTCCCGAGATAAAAGAGTTTTTATTACAACATGAAAAACATTTTAAACCCTTTTTGCCGCTGCAACTAGATGGAGAGCTTGTCTCCCTTGAAAACACACTCAAAGCTAATTTCTCCGCCATCCAGGTGCGAGGCCGGTTAAAGTCTGAAAAAAAAATAATGGAGCAGTCAACCCAATCTCCCTGCCGTCTGATGGTTTTTGATTTACTAATGTTAAACGGGAAAACGTTCTATTCCCAGTCCTTCCATAAACGAAAAGCTGCGCTTAGCAAATTATTTAAAACTATTGGGTTTGAATTGGACCCTGATCCCTATAATGATCAGCTGCTTCAGTTTGTCTCTGCCTACGAGGATTTTAATGAGCTGTGGGAAAAAGTGGTTTTATATGATGGGGAAGGCATAATTGCCAAAGATAAAAACAGTCTTTGGGAGGAAGGTAAACGCTCGTTACAATGGCTAAAGTATAAGAATTGGAAATATGTCAGCTGCTTTATTACTTCCTTTGAGAAAACGAATGGCTATTTTTACCTTGGGGTTTATAAAGAAAAAGAGATACTTCCAATTGGTCAAGTTCTATTCGGCTTTAAACCTGAAGAAAAAGATGCACTAAAGCAAACGATTAAGCAAAATATGGTACGTGAGGATGCCCAATTTATTTATGTTAATCCGGCAATCTGCCTTGAAGTGAAATATTTGGAGCTATATAATAACCAGCTGCGTGAGCCCCATTTTGATCGCTTCCGCTTTGATTTGGAAGCTGCAGAATGTACATTTGACCTTTTTATGTTTGCCCAGAAAAACCTGCCTAAGGACTTGGATATTACTCATCCTGATAAACCGTTATGGGAAAAGCTTGCCATTCAGAAAGCAGATTATATCCTGTACCTGCGCGAAATTTCTCCGTATATGCTGCCTTTTTTAACGAATCGTTTACTAACCGTCATACGTTTTCCGCATGGTATGTTGGGTGAAGCCTTTTATCAAAAAAATTGTCCCGATTATGCACCAGAATTTGTTCACACACAATTAGCTGACGGGATTGACTATATTCTTTGCAATAATTTAAAAACACTGGTTTGGTTGGGAAATCAACTGGCAATCGAATTCCATGTTCCCTTTCAAACCGTTAAAAGCAATGGACCAAGCGAGATTGTTTTTGATTTAGACCCACCCTCAAGGGACGCCTTCCCATTGGCAATCAAAGCAGCACTTTTAATAAAGGAAGTCCTTGATCATTTAAATTTAATCGGGTTTATCAAAACATCAGGCAATAAAGGGCTGCAAATTTACCTTCCTCTCCCGGAAAATATTTACTCCTATGAGGATACGAGGCTTTTTACAAGCTTTATTGCGGAGTATTTAATATCCAAGGACCCTGATTCTTTTACGATTGAACGAATGAAAAAAAATCGCGGGAACAGGTTATATGTTGATTACGTACAACATAGTGAAGGAAAAACAATTGTTGCCCCATACTCGTTACGGGGAAATGAACATGCTGGTGTTGCCACTCCGCTCTATTGGGAGGAGGTGGATGAAAAATTGGAGCTTGTTTCGTTTACTATGGAAAATGCCCTCAAACGAATACGCGGGCAGGGTGATCCATTTAGGAATTATTTTCAAACAAAGCAACTTCAAGTGTTTGGACCCATTCTAGACATTTTAAAGAAAGGTAAAAAAGGATAAGGCCCCCTTATCCTTTCATCATATTTTGATTAATTGCTGTGCCGCTAACTGTAGGCGCTCATATATTTGCTGTTCAGTAAAATCGTTTCTCGATTCTAGACTAAATGAACGCTCGCCAAAATTAACCATGATAGAAGCTTTGTATAGATAAGTTGCATTTCCAATTAGATCAATAGAGTATGTCCCATCATATTTATGGACAACACATTGAACTCTTCCGCCATTATTGTAAACATCAATAACCTTTTCAAATTCATTTAATCCTGTTAAACACGTCACAAGTGTGGATGCTGACATGGCAGTACCACAGGCATTTGTAAAACCTACCCCACGTTCATAGGTTCTAACATAGATAGAACCAGCCTGCAGTGGTTTTACAAAGCTTACATTTACGCCGTCTGGGAATAACTCATTAGGCCCATTTACTTTTTCACTAAGTTGTTGTTGGAGATCAATTTGCAGCTGATTGGTATCTACAATTGCAATTAAATGCGGATTGGGGACCGCAAGCGCTGTAAACTTTAATTCTTCGGACAGTTCTGCAATTCTTTCATTGAATAGCGTTGGTTTATGTAAATTTAATGGTAACGCTTTTAATTCAAACAGTACCGGAGAAATTTCCACTTGATAAGTATGAACATCCTGGATTAGATCTTGCTGCTTACTAACCTTTAGATTTGCTTTCTTCGTTTCAATCACTGCTTTATTCAGTCCTTGATGTTCACAAACATATCTCGCCACAAGGCGGAGTCCATTTCCACACATAGAAGCCTCAGAGCCGTCAGCGTTAAATACACGCATTCTTCCATTAGCGTGTTCACTCTTCATGACAAAAAGAATCCCGTCCGCACCTAAATCAGTATTCCGATTACATAACAATCGGGCAAGATCTGCTCGATCGCTATCAGAAAAAGAATAATCATTCTTTATTTCATCTATGATTAGAAAATCATTTCCTGAACCATGACCTTTAATTAAATCGATTTGCACAGTAAAACCCCCACAATATAGTTTTATTTATCATCATATCAAACATTGGTATAGAGGGGAACTATCCAAAACACTATCTTTCGATAAAATATTCGTTAATGAGAAATGACATTCGGAGGAGCATGTCCTCTTCAGATAAAGCCTCACTGAATGACAGGATTGGCGTATTTGGTTCTGGAAACAAAGGACTCCATTCAAGGGGCATCCAACCCCTGCGAAGCCGTCCTACATCCTGATGACGGTGATCCAGCACTTTCTCATCCATAAAGACTGAAGATCCTTCTATTGCACCAACGTACCTTCCAACGTCATCGAACAATTCTTTTTGGGCTTTTCTCCATCCTAGAATCCTTTTATCAAATCTGCCCAAAAAATATCTGTTACGACCGAACACATCAATCGTAATAGATTTTCTTCCATTTACTTTAAAGAATCCAAGTGCCTCATTATCAGAATTGTAAAGTGCATATGTTCTTGTAGGCTTTAACCGTGCCCAACCGCTTCCACGGTATTTTTTCACTATCCCTGCTAAATGTCCGTCTGGAAAATAGAGGAGTAACCGAGACGATTGTGTGTTCATATACAACACCAAAAGATGTCGTGCCTCAAAAATAGACTGATTAATGCTCCCGGATTTGACGAGATTCCTGCTTATTCCTATCGATTGTTTCATTCTAAAAAGATAGAAGTGAAAATTGATCAAGCTAAAAATAATAAATGGAATAGTACATAGCATGATTTCCCTATGCTTAATAATAGAAAGATTTATTGCCACAATCATGAATGTAGGAACTAGTGCAGCAATACTACCATTTAAGTTTATATTAGCTGTATCCCGGTAATATTTATTTATTCTCATTCTTAAAACTCCTTATCAATTCCTCTACTATCAGTCTATTTACTAGTAATCAAAAAAATGATAGAAGTTTTCTGATTCCAAAAGAAAAGAGAAGATGCAAATGATGCTCTTCTCTTAAGCGTTGATATAATTCAGGATTGAAGGCATTGAATTTTTCGCATCCTCATAGCCTTGATAGTACAGGTCTTTAAGCCTTTCTGGGTTTCTTTCCATTCTCCCAACCTTTAATGGCTGTGTCGGACGAATAATAAGAGCATTTCCGTCTTTCTCTTCGTTTTCCAAGTATGCAACCGTATCATTGTAAATTTGGTATCGTTTCCGTAGTGAATGCTGCAACCCTTTGTATTCAGGATATTTCCGATCAACAAGAAACTGAAATTTAGAAGGTTTTTTCATATACCCTTCATTCCTAGTTAAAATGACGATATTTTTCTTAAAACCATCTTTCTGTGCCTTTTTGATTGGAATCGGATCACTTATACCTCCATCAAGTAAAATCTTGTCTTTAAAACGGATTTCTGGCGCAATTAACGGAAGCGAGCTCGAAGCACGTAAAACGGTTAGAAGATCCTTTTCATAATCTTGCTTTTTAAAATAAACAGGCTCTCCTGTCAGACAATCTGTCGTCCCGACGACAAATTCTGAAGGACTATTATAAAACACATCATAATGGTATGGAACATGCTTATTGGGAATTTCATCAAAAATGAAATCCATTCCAAAAAATTGCCGATTTTTAAAATAGTTCTTCCATGATATATATCTTGGATCAGAAGCATATTCAATCGTGACAATTTTATTTCTTCCTTTTTGCTTCGACAAATAGGAAGCAGCGTTACAAGCACCTGCAGAAACACCAATTACATACGGAAAAAATAAGTCTCGTTCTAAAAAATATTCAAGGATCCCTGCAGTATAAACACCGCGCATCCCGCCGCCTTCTAAAACCAAACCGACTTGATCTATCACACTGCCTCGTCCTTTCTATCATTAACTTTGCAAAAGTACATAATAATCATTATAAAATACTAGCAATAATTTGCAAAACGAAAAGACTTTTCATTGCGATCCCTGATTATAGCCGTACAAAAAAGCGTCCTAATCTAGGACGCTAATTCTTTTTTCTTAAAAATGACCACACTTAAAGATAGCAAAATTATTATGCAACCTACAGCGATTATACTAGCCGGCAGGGCATCATCCGGAATACCCTTTCCTAATAGTATTTCACCTGCATATCCAGTTAACTGTGACGGGCTCCATTTAAGTAGATTTGAAAGGGTATTACTTACTAGATTAACGACAATAACAACAGCTAATGATATAAATCCAGCTACCCCCGGTGCTAAAAGTGAAGCACTAAAAAACAAGGTAATCGTTAAAATAACAGTAAGCCATAGACCAAAAAAGAAGAGTGATTGAAAAAAATCCTCAACCGGAATCCATTCAAATAAAATACCTGTGTAATACCAAGTCGAAAGATAGCCGATTAGAAATGAAAACCACATTAACATCAACCCTCCCGCCCATTTGGCGGTTACAAAGGAGAAATAAGAAACAGGTTTTACTAAAATCATCGCGGCCACACCACTTTTTCTTTCCGCAGCTATTATACCCATGGTTGAAAGGACAATGATTAACACACCCAGAGTCGTATATTGTCCAAGACCTTGAAACAACACTTCTCCAGCAGATGGTGTTGGGATATTAATAATTGCACCTTCAGGCAGTCCACCTGCTAAATCGAGAATTTGCGGCATGTAATACGTCGTAATTGGCTGCTGGACGCCAATTAAAATAAAGGTAATCGGTACCCAAATCCATTTAAAGTTTCTCCACATTTCAATTATTTCTTTTTGCAGCAATGTTATCCATTGACTCATTTCCCCACCACCTTCATAAACACGTCTTCAAGGGTCATACTGCTAACTTCAAATTTTTCAAGCGGCAGATTTTGTTCGGAAATCCACAATAAGAATGACTGTCTTGCTGCGGCTATATCCTTAACAAAAATACTAATCCGATTTCCTTCATACATTAAAGAATTAGTTAACTTATGTGCTGAGAAGTATGGAATATATTCACTGGTTTTTCCGCTAAAGTACAAGTCAATTTTGGCTTGCTGATGTCGTTCACGAAGCTCGATCATCGTCCCCGACTCAACAATTCCCCCGTTATGTAGAAACAGAATTTCGTCACATACTTCCTCAGCATCATTTAAAATATGTGTTGAAAATAAAATGGTTGTTTCTTTCCTTAACACTTCAAGAAGATCCAAGACTTCCCTTCTGCCAATTGGATCCAAAGCAGAAACAGGCTCATCAAGCATTATTAACTGAGGGCGATGAATAAGGGCTTGGGCAATCCCTAACCTTTGCTTCATCCCGCCGGAATATTTACCAACCTTCCGATTCTTCGCCTCTAAAATTCCAACAAGCTGCAGTAGTTCCAGTGATCGTTCCTTTGCTTCCTTTCCGGTCAATCCTGCTAATCTGCCAACATAAGATAAAAATTCAAGACCGGACATCCATTCATAAAACACAGGAAATTGTGGTAGGTAACCGATTAATTCCCGGATATCCTCACCTTTTTTAGTATCGGTAAAGCTAATACTTCCAGTCGTAGGTTTCATTAGTCCAGATAGCATCATAAGGGTGGTAGTTTTACCAGCTCCATTCGGACCTAATAAAGCAACACATCTTCCTTTTTCTAATGTAAAATCAAGCCCTTTAATTACTTCTGTCCCTTGGAAACTCTTTTTTAACCCTTTTATTTGAATAAGGGACATCAGTTACTCCTCCTTCCAATGACAAAATAAAGGATTGGCCCAATGATATTAATGAATAAAATAATCATTACCCACAACCACTTAGGACCATTTGTTTTCTCTATTTTGACGAGATCAATAAATGAAACAATTAATAAAATAAGCTGAATAATAAGGATAGGAGCAATAATTGGTAAATAGCTTATTAAAGTATCCATGTTTTTTCCCCCTTGGTTTGTTTTTACATACATATGACGTTTGATTCAGAAAAACGTTCAAAAAACCCGACAAATTTTTTGTCGGGTTTCAAATGGTTTTTTTATTTAATTACCCTGAAAATCCATGGAAATTGATATTCTTTTCCTTCGTATGCCCTAACGGCCGCAATAATACTAAAAATAATTACTGCAATCCCAAGGGCCCACAATAGAAAAATCCCGATAATGACAATGGTTAAGATGCCTGCTACGATGAAATAAACGATATATGAAATAAAGAAATTAAAATATTCTTTCCCGTGATAATCAATAAAAGATGACTCATCCTTCTTTATTAACCAAATAATTAGTGGAGCTAAAATTGGAAAAAATAAACTTAACACATAAATACCCGCAGCCATTAACCTTTCTTCACTTTTAATCATGTACATTTCCCCCATTGGAAAAATTTTATCCTTACCATACTATTTACGTTATGTCTCTGTAAAGGTTTCATAAATTCCAAAAAATTCCGCAAAATAATTAGAAAACAAACAGATTTCCTACTATTCCTTAGGCACATATGTTGCTAAAATAGATAAAATACAATTAACAACATTTAGAAAGGTTTAATTATGACAAACATACTATTAAAAAATGCTACTATTTATCCGATTACATCCAAGCCGATAAAAAATGCCGATGTTCTAATTAAAGATGGAAAAATAAAAAAGATAGGAAGAAATCTCACGACCGATTTAACTGTTAAAATCATCGATTGTTGGGAGTTATCCCTTTTTCCGGGATTTATTGATGTTCATACCCATTTAGGGCTTTATGATGAGGGTACAGGTTGGGCCGGGAATGATGCAAATGAAACGGCGGAAGCCCTCACGCCGCATATTCGAGCTATTGATGGGGTTTATCCATTGGATCCTGCATTCACCGATGCAGTAAAAAATGGGATTACCACTGTTCACATTATGCCAGGAAGCGCTAATGTAATTGGCGGAACTACGTCAGTTATTAAAACAACGGGAAATAACATTAAAAAAATGATTATCCAGGAGATTGCCGGTTTAAAAATAGCTTTAGGGGAAAATCCAAAGAGAATTCACAGTAATGGGAATAGTGATTCGATTACCAGGATGGGAATTATGGGAATGCTCAGGGAAGCATTCTACCATGCCATTCACGCTGATAATCCGGAGGAGCTCAGAATTGCACCGATTGTGATGGCATTAAAGGGAGAAATACCAGTAAGAATCCATGCACACCGTGCGGATGATATTATTACCGCAATGCGGTTCGCAGAAGAGTTTAATCTAGATTTAAGGATTGAGCATTGCACCGAAGGGCACTTAATTGCTGGTGAATTAGCTGGGATGGGTTTAAAAGTTTCCGTTGGGCCCACGTTGACCCGAAGATCAAAAGTCGAATTAAAAAATAAAACATGGAAAACGTATCAAGAACTGACAAATCACGGTGTCGAAGTTTCGATCACAACAGATCATCCCTATACACCAATCCAATATTTAAATGTTTGTGCAAGTCTTGCTGTTCGTGAAGGTTTAAGGGAGCAAAAAGCTCTTGAAGGAATTACCATCCTTCCGGCCAAAAATCTAAAAATAGACCAAAAGGTTGGAAGTATTGAAGAAGGGAAAGATGCAGATTTAGTGCTTTGGAGCCATCATCCTTTTCATTACTTAGCAAAGCCAAAATGGACAATGATAGGCGGTGAAATCGTCTACACAGAAGGGTAGAAATTTGTTGAAAATTGGTAAAAAATATTATCGAAAAACGAACAAAAAAACTATTTATTTTTTTCAATTTTTCTTGTATCATACTCTAAGTGAAACTGTTTTAGACCTGAAAAGTTTTGGGGGTTTTACAAACAACATAAACTGCTAACAAAAAAATGAAATAGGGAAGGCAAATGGTGCGCCACCAGTTTTTTCTGGTTCTAGTGGGTTCGATTCCCACCCCGAAATTTTTTACGTAACTTTATAAAAAATTTCGAGGGTGGGCCGCTTCTTAAGACTACGGGATCGGTATGCCCTAATGGAGGGATATTCATGCTGAAGAAACGTGATCTTCATGACAGCCACACATTGTACGAATTAATGACGCACCCTGATGTCTTCCCTTTTGTACGTCATAAAGCTGATTCCTATGATGAATTTTTATTTATCACGAAACAAACCATCGAAGCAGAGGAGCGCGGTGAATTAATTTCACGAACAATTCTCGATGAATGGGGTACACCAATCGGTACGATTAATTTATTTGATATAGAAGAAAATGCCGGATTTTTAGGAACATGGCTTGGTAAACCATATCATGGTAAAGGGTATAATAATCCTGCTAAAGATGCTTTTTTTCAAGAACTATTTTACGGAACTGGGATAGAAACAGTATTTATGAGGATTCGAAAAGTGAATATCCGCTCGATTAAAGCTGCGGAAAAGCTGCCATATGTTGTAAAGGCAAATGAGTCAAGAAAAGCAATCTTCGAGCAATTGAATGCAAATGGTGACATTTACGATTTATATGAAATCCCAAAAGATTTATACACCTTCCATTTATTACGGAATGGCTCATTACAAACAGATTCTTCACACTTATTAGAAGCCTAAAATAAAGCAATCGGCCCCATGCCGATTGCTTTTATTACTTAATAAATAATTCCAGTTATTCCAAAACATTTTGTTCGATGGTTTCATTTACATCACTTAGACCCATTTGGAGCAAAAAATCTTCTAATTCCTCATTTGTTAATGTTTCAAAGCGGCCATCATGAAAAAAAACTTGGGTTTGATTTGGATTGATTCTGTTCATGTTAAAACTCAATTTCTTTGCTCCTTTCATAGATGATTACTTTCTATAATGTTGGTGCTTCTTAAATAGCAACAACTAAACCCATAAATCATTGATATATTAAGGGTTTTAGTTTTTTTATTATTTCCATGTTTCGTAAAATAATGTATTCTCCCCCATCAATTTGGGGGAGGTTTTGGGGGATATTTGGGGTGACAAAAAAATATGTGGACAGACGCTCACCCAATTTTTGCTTTAATCCCACCGCTAACTTTTATCTCACGAATTTTCTTTGCTGGTTACAGACTTTTTTCAAACTGAGTAAATGACTCAGCTTGGAATATCTTAAAAGGATATTGGCAATTAATCGCATACCTCTGATCACTAAGAATCAATACGTGTGGGAAAGGGTCCTTCGCTACAAAACCGCCGTTATATAATTCGACATATCTATCTAGTTTCTCATTCATCAGCTTTTCACTGTAAATTGTTCTCTGTACCTCCACAAAGAAATTAGTCTTTCTATATTGGCAAAATATATCTGGTTCCGCACATCCTTTTTTCCCGTACTTCGGTTCTACCAGAAATGTTTCAAGGCTCCCCAGCTTCTTAAGTTCTTTATATACATTCAGAATCGCCAAGAAGTGATTTATTTTTGCGCTATCCTTTTTGATGTTAGTATCAGGTCCGAAATATATATATGGTACAAATACTGTGGATCGTTGAACATGACCGTCTCGTAATAAACAAAGTAATACGCTATTAGCAGCATAGGTAGGGTTCTCTAGAGCAATCTGCTATAATAGCTAAGGCATTAAATATCACAGTTGATCAATTAATTTATGGAGAGGAAGATTTAAAATGAAGAAAAAACCAATATACAAACGATGGTGGTTTTTGGTTATCGTAGCTTTTTTTGTCCTTGGAGGAATCGGATCATTAATTGATGACGAACAAAAAACACAAACTAATTCTAAAAATCAAAAGACTGAGGAATTAGCAAAGAAGGAAGCAGATGAACAAAAAGTTTCAAAAAGCGAGGATACTAAAGAAGTAATCGATGAACTTGAAAAGGTTAAGGAAAAGGAAAAAGAAGAAAGTGTTGAATTAGGTAAAAATGCAGTTGCTGCTCTTGAAAGTAATGATTTTGTAAAATTCACTGAAGAATATAAGGTATTAGGGAAAAATAAAACAATCGTTTGGGATAATCAGTTATATGGCAAAAAGGTTACGTGGACTGGAACTGTTGTAAGAGCAGGTTCTAGTCAGCTATTTGTATATGGACTAGAAGATTACAAAGGTGAAACATGGGATCAGTTGGCAGATGCTAAAAAGTTGTATTATACTTTTGTTGCCAAGTATGAAGATCCTAATCAATTCAAAAACATAAAGAACGGGGATAAAGTAACTGTGGAAGGAAGTTTAGATTCTCGTGGTGATTTTGATTTAAATTACAATTGGAAGATATACCATGCAATTTTAAAATAGGTTCTAAAAGGAAGAAAACAATGACTGTAATTATTGAAATACATTATGCTGCCGCAAGTAGAGGATATAAAAGAGGAGAGTTTCAGTTACGTGGAAGGACTCCTGAATTTATTGCCTTGCAATTTTGGAAGCAAATTAAAAAGGAATTGTCTTTTCGTGTTCAGTTAGAAAAAGTGATTGTGGAAGGAGACCAGGACATAACGAAGCTGGTGAAGGATTTAGAGCAACAAGAGCTGGAAAATACTCTGAATGATAATTTACCTTTTTAACCCCTCAATTAGAGGGGTTTTTAATCAATTATTTTTACATTCATAATCTCGTCATAAGGCACATATTGTACTTGTTCTTGAGTATCTTTTACGTTAAATTGTCTTTTTATCTGATCAACGTAGTGCACATGACCTGTTATTAACTCCTCAAATCCACCATTATAAAGCTTAAATTCAATAGGCATACGGTACTCCATTGAATAATTAATCTTCTCCACAAATTCCTGCAGCTGGTACTCGTCTAAAATTGGCATTTTCACTTTCATATCCTCACGATGGATTTTTTTCAACTCTCTTGAATGCTCAGGCATAAAAAATCCATGCCATTTCATTAAACCTCTGTCTTTTATATCCATTGCTATGCCCCTATTCTTTGATGTTTTCTAATGGGCATAATCGATAAAATGTTATTGATCTTAAATGTACGTGACTGTTTCCTGGTGTAGCAGAATGCTCGAATAGATTCGTCTGAAATTGCTAGGATTTTTATTCTACGCTGAGACAGTTCACCATTATTAGACATGTATATCATTTCAAGCAATTCTCCTGTTTCAACGGCTCTCTTTAACAAAACATTCATCGATTAGACCTCCTCGAATGCGAACTATTGTTCTTATTATATACCGAACGAACGTTCTGAGTAAAGGCAAAAAATAAGCCCCCTCTCAACTAAGAGAAGGGGCTTTTTACATTTAAAACATCATTGACCAGGTAGCCGACCCAACAATGCCATCAGCGGCTAACCCATGGCGCTTTTGGTACGCAACTACCGCAGACTTTGTATTGGGGCCAAATATGCCATCAGGATTTACTCCTACTGCACGTTGGATCCGCTCTACATCTTTGCCACGGCTACCCTGTTTAATCAATTGCCCAGGGTAAGGGACAATGTCTTTTGGTGCTACAGGCACTGGTTGTGGTTTAGGGACTAGCAGCTCGGCAAGTTTCGCTAATGTTTTGGATCCAGCAATCCCATCAGCCGTTAAACCATGCCGGGCTTGAAATGCTTTCGTAGCATCCTCAGTCTCTTTACCAAAATCCCCATCCGCCCCAAAACGAGGTAATTTTTCACCTGCTTTGATAATATCCTGTTGATATTTTTTTACTGCATCCCCATTTGATCCGAGCTTTAACAAAGTTGTCGATGGAGTTGGTTGTGATACAGACTGTCCAAATGTATCAGTACCATAGCCCTTAAAATTAAACTGTAAATGAGGTTTGTCTACAAATCCTTTCCAGTCGCCGCCCCATTCGAATCCTAATGACTTAGCGTAAGCAATAGCCTTTTGGCAATTGGCACTGCCATAGCCATTCCAGACGCAATCACCGTTTACTACAGGTACAAAGTCAAGTGCCTGTCCAACAAGATGATAGGATTTCATCGTTTGGGATGCACCATTAGCTACATTTTGTCTTTGTTGCTCTACTGTCCGGATGGTTTCGTAGATTAGAATATTAATATTATTTGCGACAAGGTAATCATGCCATTTTAATGCCGCTGCTTTTGTGTTATCTGCAAGTTTTGCGATATTATCAAGGTTTCTTTTTTGATAAGTTAAAGCCATAATACACACTCTCCTTAAAAAAAATAAAGCCCCTCCGAAGAGAAGCTTATTTTCCGTCATTTTCATATGCTTGAGTTACGTTGAAAGTATTACTGGATTTAATTAGCCCATGGGCTTTTAAAATTTCTTTTTGCTTTTTACCCTTAGCAGTAACATAGTTATTTTTAAACCAAGCAATTGTGGACGCCACAAACGTAAAGACTGTCGATAAAAATGCTGTCTGCTCCTCGGCTGTCCCTGGAATCTCATATAGACCTGCCATAACTAAAAACTGATTGACTAATGCGATTAATAAAACTATCGTGCGGATAATTGTACCTTTGTCCATTTTAAAGCCCTCCGTTTTTTGCATATTGGAATAATAGATTTACAGCCCCTACAAGCAAAGCAGCTATAACAGTACGCCATAACCAAGTGTTGTTGCTTTCTAATTTATCTAGTCTTTTATGGGCACTGCTGGTACTCTGCAAAGCTTTTGTAGCATCCTTTTCTACCCCATTGATCATTGCCATTTTTGTCTCAATAACAATGAGCCGATCTTTAATGTCATCTAATTTTTCTTCGAGTTTACTAGTTGCATCCATTAACCCACCTCCTCAAAATAAAAAAGCCTTATTCGGCTTCGATAATTGGTACTACTGCTTTGACATCAATTCGTGACAAAATGACATCTCCAAAAGCAACAGTATTAATTTGATTGTCATTTAAATCTGTATTTACCTGTGAAGCGTCATATTCTTCAACTGTTACCTCGTATTCTCCGCCACTGTGGGTAATAATTTTCAAAATCGTCAAAATGAACCTCCTCCTTTCCAATAAAAAAACAGACGAAATATCGTCTGTTAAATTAATGATAATTGTTGAGTATTATCTTTATATCCTAAAAAAGCCAAAATTTTATTTTCCTGTATCTTTGAGTAAAATGGTTGCTTTCGATACCAGTTATAAAAGTCATTATTGTGTTTGCTAAGATTGCAACTCAAGCAAGCTGGTAAAATATTATCCTTTGTAAACTCTCCGCCTTTGGACAAAGGAATAAAATGATCTTTAGTAAGCTTTTCGTATTGATCACAATAGCAACATTTGTTATTAAAATACTTTAAACAGTTACTCCAATCCTTAGAAGAAAAAGTATGAGGTAAGTCTTTTAGCCTTGCTTTCCTCTTTTGGACATGGATATTAATATTTATTCTACCTTTTTCTGATTTTTGATATTTTCTTACCTTAGAAATTTCGTATTCTCGATTTTTACGGTACTTTATTTTACGTTTTTCCAATAATTCATCCTTATTGTTTTGATACCAATTATCCCACCATATAGGTCGCTTTAATTTTATTTTTTCTTTATTTTCTTCATAATACTTTTTCTTGTACTCTCGTTCTTTCTCTCTATGAATTTTATGATATTCTCGCGATTGTTGGTTTAATTTATCTCTATGTTTCTCACGATATATTTTCTTTTCAACAGCTCTACACGCTTTGCATTTACTTCTTAAACCATATTTATTATCTTTCCCTTTGTGAAAAAAATCTTTTGTTGCTGGTAAATCTTTCTTGCATTTTGAACAAGTTATATATGGATTCTCCACTTATTGATAACCTCCCCAGATTATCCCCAAATAAAATACGGACAGGAAGGTGGGATCCTTCTTTTCGGGAGCTACCCTAGTCCGTATCTATATTATATCATACAGAATACGTACCTCTCGACTGAATAAAGAATTGAGTATAAATTTGGGCATTAACACGGCCAAGGTCATTAGGGGCAATTGTGACTGTATGCCACCCTCGATTAACTTTTCCTTCACTATCTTTGGCCAAATAAGGTATCAAGTCGATATTATCACCGCTTGTTCCATTGACAGGCACGGTATTACCATCTACTTTAATTGTTACGGTAGTTGGTGTTTTATCAAGTTTATAAATACCAAATTGGATAGCATGTGTATGATTAGGCAGTGTGATATCATGCGTATGATTCGGTATAGATACTGAGTGAGCGTGATTTGGAACATCAAAATCATGCGTATGATTAGGTATTGACACAGAATGTGAATGATTTCCGCTTGAGCCGGCTGTGTAAAGGTCTCCTGCAGCACTCGATTCGATAAATACGCTTATACCACCACCATAGGGGGTATATTCCCGCCGTGGGGAACTTACAGAACCAGCTTGACCTTGATCATCAAAAATCTTATGGCGATGATCCCCTCCTGCTGATGAGGTTTGTGCAGTACCACCACCAGAAGCCGTTGACTTAGCAACTCCTCCACCACTACTTGACGTTTGTGTAGATCCACCTCCTGAGGATGTAGTACTTACTGCCGCGCCACCGCCATCGATTGCTCTCTCATATGCTCTAAACTTATCAGTCTTAAAAGATAACAAAAGCTTATTTATTTTTACGAGTTCGTCTGGTAAGTAAAAAGTAATCTCTGCAGGATTGTCTGGATCAGCATTGTCGTTATAATCATGACTATCAATGTTAGTTGCACCCTGGGCATATAATTCGTTAATTTGTTGTCTACGCTCAATATCGGCTTGTGTGGAGGATAAATCATCCGTTTTATTTCCAATTTCTAAACTAATTACGCCTGGGTCCCCTTTTATATCAGACTTTGATTCTTTCATTATTCGCAAATCAACATTTTTACCGATACTCGGTACCACTAAGCGGACAATTCTACTCATCTTAAATTTATCAATATCCTCGCCAGTGATAGAGGATAGATCAGCCGCAGAAATGCTCCATGATACTTTTAATTCTCGCCATTTTTTCAACAGTGCTTCAGCACTCGCTTTTAATGTTGCCGCATCTTCAAATCGTTTATCTGGCCAAATGTATTCCCTTGGTCCATGTTCTGCAACCGATTCAGCATCTTCCACATAAGGAATGCCATTATTAACAGATTCAATGGTAAGTTGATTGTCTCCCTCGCCATAGCCAAGAGGATAAATTCGGTTAAAGATTCCCATTGGATCTTCTTCAAACTGCAAACCTATGAGATTTTTTCCTTCTCGGATTTCACAAGTCACGATTTCATCCGGTGCCACTAAGTTTAATG
>Ga0213825_1000972_pt1 | contig 20582 bp, 17 predicted proteins | sample MC6MC0900MG_FD_179896 | JGI IMG/M metagenome (GOLD analysis project Ga0213825, IMG submission 179896) | Enriched soil aggregate microbial communities from Iowa State University, Ames, United States - MC6-MC0900-MG | ecosystem: Environmental > Terrestrial > Soil > Unclassified | place: USA: Iowa... | reverse complement strand
ACAGGACGCCTGTTTGTCGGCATAATGTTACGTGAATCGTAAATAGGCAAACTACACGCGTAGAAGCTGAAGTATTGGAGTTTCTGGACGCGGGTTCGACTCCCGCCGTCTCCATAAAATTTTAACGTAAAACGTTGATATATCAGCGTTTAGAAGACTAGGGATATTGAAAGAGAGTTGAACTCTTGGACAATATCCCTTTTCGTATCCCTATGTAAAAATGACATATTTGAACGATTCTTAGACCTTCTAATAAAAACAATTAGGAGGCTTTTTGTATGTCCAGAAGTAGAAAGCATGGCGTATTTGCAGTAAGTTGTGATGTAGTAGCTATATCGAACAAAAGAAAAGAATTAAGGAAAGATGATAAAGAAATTCAGAAAGCACTTGAAACGATTTTTCATCAAATGCGTATTACTGACAATAGACCATGCACAATTAGAAGCTATGCGTACATTTTTCAGCATTTTGTAGAAGTGTGCCATATCGAATATGTAGAGGATTTTAATATTGATAAGCAGTAACACTATTTAGATGTTTTAGAGGTTCCGCCAGCAACTATATTAATTCGATTAAAATCTATTAAAGCCGTACTGAGTAAGTTCTATAACAATGGTTGGATTAAAGACCGCTATTGGAGCAATATTCAAATTAATAAAGAAGTGAAAAAGGGAGCAAAGGAATCAGATATAGATAGGTTTCTCCAATTGATAGACCAAAGAAAATTCATTGGCTTTAGAGATGCTTGTGCAATTAAGTTGATGTATAAATCAGGTAATTCGGCTTCGCATTGGGGGAGCTTAGAGAGCGCCATATTGACTTTGAAAATATGTACTTACATCTTGATAGTTCAATTTTAAAAATTCTTAAAATTACCTATTGATATGGTAGTAGTTGAAATGCTTAAAATGTTGATTGAACTTAATAAAGGGATTCGGCAAGACTTATAAAAATCAGTAGAATGAAATGGAAGTATTTAAGATATTAGAAAGCTAGTATATGAGCTGGACGAGCTATATGAATTATATTTTAAATGGTGTAAAAATAATAATTATAGTGCAAAAAAAAGGGAATTTTGAATTGGATTTGTTTCTGGATATAGAAGAATTTGAAGAGCGAGTTGGGAATGAAGAACATTAAGAAGAATGGTAAATAGAAGTGTGTACAACAATGCTTTGGTGAGATTGAAAGCGTGATTTCAACTTATCTTTAGCAGCATATTATCAAAATGTAGAGGGAGAAAAAGGTCCATGTGAAAAATTATTGAAAGATAAGCAGACGTAGTATGACATGAAGTTGGATAATGTCAATGGCTTGCTAAAAGTAAGTATTTTACAACATTAAAAAAAAGTCAAAGATACGTTTTATTTGCACAAATAGCACTTGTTAGAGCTGTAGAAATAGAAAATTTCATTGTCCTAGTATTTAAAGAGTGTGAAATTGATGAGAGTATTTTTACTGATGAGATGGAAGATATTTGTACAGTAGAAGAAATGAAGGAATATTTTAATGAAGAAATTTTTATTAGTTTAAGTAAAAAGCGGCAAAAGAAATTTAAAAAAGAATCTTTGGAGATACAGAGGAATAAGAAGAAATGATATTAAGATTTCTATTCCACACTAATTCGATGAAGTAAATATATAAGCAAAAAGGACTAAAGAATAAATGAGTTTTTTGTATTATAATTTTATATATATTGGAAGTGGAGGGAGATAAATGGTTAAGCCTTTAGTTTTCGTTGCTATGCCGTTTGGGAAGAAGAAAGATTCTAGTGGTCAAAAAGAAATCGACTTTGATAAGGTGTATAAAAATGCAATCGAGCCTGCTGTTAAGGCATCTGGATATGATGTGATTAGAGCGGATGAAGAACAAATGGGTGGATTCATTCATTTACCGATGTACGAAAGGTTATTAGCTGCTGAATATATTATTGCTGATTTAACATTTGCAAATGCTAATGTTTATTATGAATTAGGGATACGTCATGCTGCTAAACCCAAAACTACTATTATGTTATTTGCAGAAAACACCCCTCTGTTATTTGATGTAAGACCTTTAAGAGCATTATCTTATAGTCTAAATGAAGATGGTGAACTTAGTGACTTGGATGCTCAACAATTGATAAAGAATATACAAGAAAAATTAAATGATTCTTCTGATAAAGCTTTTGTTGATAGTCCTATTTTCCAATTAATTCCTGAATTAGAAGGTTTTAAACTTTCAGATGAACAGTTAAAAAGTTTTAAAAATAGAGCGAAAAAAATTGAACAAAAAAAACAGGAGATTAATATTGCTAAAAAAATGGATGGAGGTAAAGAATTACTTCTAAAAATAGAAGAATCTATATCGCCTATAGAAACAGCAAACTCAGATTTATTATTTGAACTTTTTATTGCATATAGAGATATTAAGGCATGGGATGAAATGATAGCATTAGAAGCACGGATGAATGAAGAAATGAAGGAAAGCAAATTAATACTTGAACAATTTGCTTTAGCATTAAATAGAAGAAAGAGTACAGGTGATGTTCAAAAAGCTGAAGAAATATTGAAACATACATTAACTCTTTATGGAGAGAATGCTGAAACTTGCGGTATATTAGGAAGAATTTATAAGGACAAATATGATGAGCAATTGCAAACAGGGAATAATAGTCTCGTAAATGTATATTTAGACAAAGCAATAAATGCATATCGAAAAGGGTTCCAAGTCGACCCGCGTGAATATTACCCTGGTATTAATGCAGCAATGTTATTATTTATGAAAAATGATGAGGATTCTCAAAAGGAATTAGATAGTATTTTAGAAGTTATAAAATTTATTCTTAATAGAAATGATGATAAAAGTAAAGATTGTTGGGAAGTAGCAACACTACTTCAAATTTATTGTATGCTAAAAGATTGGGACAATGCTAATAAGTACAAAACTTTATTAATGAGTCAAATTGAATTTAGCTGGATGAATGAAACTATAATTAATGATTTAAAAAGAATATATATTAAGTTAGAAAGTAATAAAAAAGATGTTGTTCTCTTAAATAATATAATTAAAGAATTAGAAGATTATTGTGCTATTCTTCCATAAATAATAAAAGGGTGTGCCTAAATGGTTAAGAGAAAATGCTTTATATCTTTTAAAACAGAAGATATGGCGTACAAAGATAAGATTGCTGGATTAGAATTAGACTTAATTGATAAATCTTTAAAAGAGCCTATCAACTCTGAAGATGAAGAATACATTATGAGGAAAATTAGAGAAGACTATTTAAAAAATTCAACTGTAACAATTTTTTTAATTGGTAATAAAAGTAATGAAAGTCTAGGGTGGGAAGAGCAAAAATTTATCAAAAGAGAACTTCAAGCCTCATTATATAATGGAGAAGGTAATACTCGAAATGGAGTTCTAGGTGTAGTTTTACCTTCAATGTACGATTTGATATATAAAGGGCAGTACGAATGTACACAGTGTGAAGTATCGCATACTATAAAACATGTTAAAATTGATGATTCAACAACAATAAAAGAATTTAGTTATAATTATTATCTTCCTAATAATAATTGTTGCTATACAGATAATGATAGATATTGCGTTTTAGTGAAATGGAATGATTTTATTCTTAAACCATCTGACTATATTGAAGATGCTTATAATAAGAGGTTTTCTATTATTTCAAAAAAAGTGAAGGTAAGACCAAAATAAAATTTATTTTGTAGTTAATACGGTATTTTAATAAAGGTCACACATTTTTCATAAAGCCTTCGCAACTCTTTAGGCTTATTTGGATTCAGGTAATCAATTTTTCCATTGATTTCATAGGAAAGTCCACTAGTTATTCCTTTACATTTGACATCTTTTTATACTCACCTTCGCTCTCTTAAAATTCAGAGTCGAACATCTTAAACTTTATATCTAATAACAAAGTCATTTATTTGTGAATATTTTTTAAGAATTGTAAAAATCTCTGTGAACGTACAGGGGTTTTTTGATTGCATATATTAATTATTTACAATATAAGTGGCTGCTTTAAATGTATGGTAATTTAAAAATAATTAAAATAGCATACATAGAAAAGGTGGTAAAATAATGGCTAATTTGAATGAAAAGAAAGGATGTTAATTGATGTACAGCCTATAATAAGTAAACAAGAAATTAATGAATTAATCGAAGCAATAGGAATGTCACAAAATGGATTACGGGACCAACTATTATTTAAGTTAGGTGTTTCAACAGGATTAAGATGCGGTGACTTAGTTGCGTTGAAAGTGGAACAAGTGAAAGGTAAGTCTTCATTCAAGATTCGAGAAGGTAAAACAAAGAAGGAAAGAACAGTTTATTTAAATAACTTAATGGCTGATATTGCAGATTATATTGAAACGCTGCCATTTGATGCTATTTATTTGTTCCCTAGTCGCAAAGGTGGTAGTCATATCACAACGACACAAGCGTATCGCATTATTGCTAAGGCTGGTGATATGATAGGCAACCATTCAATAGGAACACATACCATGCGTAAAACGTTTGGTTACACATACTATCAAGCTACAAAGGATGTAGCAACGTTGATGGGAATATTTAATCATTCCTCACAAAAGACTACATTGCGGTATATTGGCATTACAGAGGAAGGATCGAGAATAGTATAAAGAGTATTTCGTTCTTTTAGGTTCGAGAAATATCTTTAGTTTTTAAGATTATAGGCTGGGAGGGATTTTATGGTTGATTTACTTAAAGATATGAATGCACCAGCACTCGCAATAATTATTATCTTAATTTTGTATTATTTCATTCGTATTGGTACTAAATATTGGGTGGAAAATGAGTATGAAAAATTATTAGTGCCAAGAAAATTGAATTTTTTAGGGGAATTAACACAATTTTTATCTGTAATGTTAGGCGGTATAGTGTTCTTAATTTTTACTATTTATTTGTTATTAAGTGGAGTGGAAAAAAAGTTTATTGACGCTCCATGGGATAAAATAGCTTTTGGAGTATTTTATTTAATAATAATTATGGCTTTGGGATATACAATATTTAGAGCGATAATATACTTATTAGAGTTGAAAATAGAACACAAGATAGAATTTAATAATGATTTTTGGCTAATAGAATCAGTAACAACAACTAAAGAGTTAATAATTAGAAATAAAAATGAAACTATTATTTTTGATGATTGGAAAAATAAAAGGATTAAGAAAAATGTTAAAGAAAAGCAATTTTTAATAGAGAAGTACAAAAATAATTATTACAAGAAGAAATGGATGCTTATAATTTATTTTATAGCGGCAATTGCACTTATGGTATCCTCTTTTTTTACATCTGTATTTTATGGTGTAATACCTATTATAATATTTATTATTCTTTTAGTAATTCTAGTTATCGCATCAAATCAAAATATTTATAATTATATAATGGAGCAAGAACAGGATGGAGAAGGGGGAAATTAATACACTAGGCAAACTATTTAATGGATTAATTCTTGCTTAAATTTGCTAATGAAATAACTCCATCTAATAATTAATTGATATACAATGAAATAGGTAGGGTCTTTGAACTGAATTTGTAAATATGTACTACTCCCTAGTGGGAAAAATCGTTAAGTATAGAATTACGGAAAGCTCTCAATCGCTTGTGGCTCTAGTGTCGGCATATTTTGACATGGGATTAGAATTTCCTTTATCTAAAGAAGTTTTTCAAGAAAATCTAAATAAAAATTATAAAATGCAGATTAGTATTCTTATGATTATGGGGATACCTTATGTTTCACAAGACGTAAAAATAATGCTTAAGGAATGTATTGCAAAAGGCTTTAATCAAAGTGATTTTCCAAGTGTAACTAGTTCTACTACAGAACCGAAATTCTTGATTAGAACTATTTCTACTATTATAAATGAATTAGAAACATGCTATGGAATATAATTTTATGGGGTCTTTGAAACAAGTTCGTAAATATTTAATACTCCCTTGTAGGTAAAATAGTCTGAAGGGGGATGGCTTTTAAACAAGTATACCTTTGTTAGGGTTTTTGAATAATGGATTAGTTGTATTGGTGAAGAGTTAATATTAATAATTCAATTAGCTATGATGATTTTATAGAGGTAGAACCGACTAGCACTATTATAGATGCTATGAGAATTATGTAAATATAAGTGCAGATTTATACGAGAAGGCATTTAATTATAGAAAGTATAACTTTAATCCACTACTTATACTGAAGAGTATTTAAATATATACTTAAATACCACTATTTAATTCACAGCGAATTTCGATAAATATTTTGTGAAAATTTTACATCTAATATTAGATAAAGAATTAGAAAACCTTCACTACGGAATTTCCAATTAGATGAATAATTTAAATGGAAAATAATCGATAATATGATAGAATAAACCTATCTCCAAAATTGGTTGTGAGAGCAATTAGTTTCGATGTTTAGCAAATTTCTGAACGTTCATAAACTCGCTAAACCACCAGATGTCGAGGATCAACGCTATTAAAGCTTGGCCTTCCACATTGAATAAACTAATCACGGTTAGAATTACCTCCTTATGGTAATCGTACCAAATGTTTGAGAAGTCCTATAAAGGGACTAGTGGTCAAAGGGCACTTTACTCTTTAGAGTAAACCCCGCCAAAGTATGCTAGGAGGTTGATCTGTTATGAACAGAAGTAATGGACCACGAGGATTACATGGCCTCTCTAGCTCTTCTGAAATTAATTGGTCAAAATATAATAAAAAGAAATATCTTCATTTTGATAAACGAGTGGACATAAAAGAAGATGAGCATATGCAAGCTAAAATCCAAGACCCTTCTTGGGTAGCTTCATATGCTTTTTTGCCGTCTATCCATTTTAAAATTGTATTTAAAAAATATATAACTTTAAAAAAAGAAAACGGCGAAAAATTTAAGAAAAAAGATAAGAAGCCTCGTGAAATTTATTATGCTGCTCACAAAGATAGTCTTATTTATAAACATTACGGAGACTTATTAAACAATGCGTATAATGATTATGCTTCCGAGAAAGGCATTGACGATATAGCTGTAGCTTATCGCAATAATAAGCGTGGCAAAAATAATATTGATTTTGCCTATGAGGCGTTTGATTTTCTTTTGAAACAAGACCAGGCAATAGTTATAGCTTTAGATTTTACAAGCTTTTTTGATAATATCGATCATAAATCACTTAAGCAAAAAATGAAGCGTGTATTAAATGTAGAAGAATTGTCGAAAGATTGGTACAAAATTTATAAAAATATCACTCGTCATTCTTATGTAGAGAAAGAGGATATTGAAGAATTTTTACTTGATAAGTACGGTAAAAAGAAATTGAAAAAGATTCGATCTCAATTACCTCAAATTATGGAACCAGCTGAATTTAGGGAATTTAAGCATGGAAAAATCAAGGTAAATCAGTATTCATTCGGTATACCGCAAGGCTCTGGCATGAGTGCTGTTTGTTCTAATGTACATTTGATCGACTTTGATAAAGAAGTGCTTCAATGGGCCAAACAAAAACATCCGGATGCTTTATATAGAAGGTATTGTGATGATCTTATACTAGTTATTCCTGCAACTATCGCTACTGTGGAATTACTTGAAGAGTGGAAGACTGAGTTGATGGCTCAAATTGATTGCTATAAAGATGAAGGTTTGATCATTCAAGAGAAGAAAACAGAGCTGCGTTTATATAGAGATAAGACGATTTATAATGAAAAGATGGAAGTTAGTCCTTTAGATTATTTAGGCTTCGTCCTAGATCGAAATCTCATACGAATACGCGAGAAAAGTTTGTTCAAGTATTATGCCCGCGCATATAAAAAAGCTAAAACAAGTAAGCGAATAGCTTATGCTACTAATCGACCGGGACCTAAAAGAAAGTTATATGATTTGTATACGCATCTTGGCCATAAATATATGGGATATGGAAACTTTAATGCTTATGCAAAAAAAGCACATAGAATGATGAAGACGTTGCCTTGTAAATCTCATATTAAAAAGCAAACAAAAAGACATTGGTCGAAGATACAGAAAAGGTTAAGTGATTAATACAAGAGGGAGAGAAGAGAATGACTTTTGGCAAAACAATCAAAATGTTTTTAATAGACGGAGATCCAAGTGGTCGTTTAACTTGTGAACTTTCAAATTGGACAGGCTTGGCGTATCGAATTCCTCGTACTGAAGTTAAGAAGTGCGCAGATCGTCCTAATTTAAATTCAACAGGTGTGTATATGCTATTCGGTCGTAATGAGGATGATAAAGAGGCTGTTTACATAGGTGAAGCAGAAGAAGTTTATAAACGTTTGCAAGATCATTTACGCGAAAAGGACTTTTGGAATGAAGTCATTGTATTTATCAGTAAGGACGAGAATTTAAATAAAGCTCATATTAAATATATTGAAAATAAGCTGTATGAAAAAGCGAAAGCGACTAATCGCTATTTCGTAATGAACGGTAACATTCCTCCAATACCATCAATATCAGAACCTGATCGCGCGGAAATGGATGAATATATAAGTAATCTTATGATGATGGTGAATACGCTAGGACATAAGCTATTCGAAGAGATTAAAGATAGTACAGAGATCAATGAGAATGAAATTTTCTATATTGAAGCTGCTCGTGGTGCAAAAGCAAAAGGGGTTCAGACACAAGAAGGTTTTGTTGTATTAAAGGGATCTAAAATTGCTACTGATTATGTAAATTCCTATGGAGAGCGTTCAATTGCCAAGCGAAATGAGCTAATACAGTCAGAAAAAATAGCTGTCATTAATAATGAATTTATTGTGATGGAAGATCTGTTGTTTTCGAGTCCTTCGGCAGCAGCTGATATTGTCATGGGGCGAAGTGCAAATGGATTGATGGAGTGGAAGGATAGTAATAGAAGGAGTTTGAAAGATTTGGTTTAATCGACTATGAGAAGCGTCACTATAGGTTGGAGTGAATGATGAAAAAAATCAAACGTTTTTTATACTATAAAGAAATGAATTCTAGTGATTTTGCTTTTTGTTTTTTACTAATCCTAGCACCTATATCTATAATAATTAGTCCTTTACAGACGACAGTAATAATCATAATTACGACATTAATACTTTATGGAGTCTGTCTACTTGCAAATCGATTGATTTTGGAAATTAGTCAGGAACGTTACGACAGTTTGCCTAAGGATTATAAATATTATGTAGCATTAATTATTTTTACGCTCATTGGATGTTGCGTCTTTATGTTAGCTGTAGCGAATAATTTAAATGAAATGAGTGAGTATTTTAAATTTGTAGTAGTGATGTTTGCAGTAACTTTACTCGCGTATCTTTATTCTATTCTAATAATTATAAAGGCAATCATTACATATATGTATTATTGGGTACTAAAAAAGTTTTTTATTAATGAGGACTTAACTGAAGAATCTTTTATTTCAAGGGATGTTTTATCTCAGTACATTACTCTCAATGATCAAATTAAATTCTTTAATACAGTGATTGTAAATTTGATTTTTTACTTTGGTTTAGTTGGATATATGTTTTTATGGATTGTGACACTTATAAAAAGTGATGAAGCGATAATAAAAGCTCTAGTAGACTTTGCTGATAAATATAGTATTGCTAGTTTTGGAAATACTGTCGGATTGATTTCATTAATAATAACAATTTACACAGTAACGTATTCAATCCAGGGGAGGATTTATGAAAAGGCTGTAGCGGCATATAAAGAAAAAGTTGGTGGTTAAGTTGAAAGACGGATATCAATTATTTCTCCAGAGATTTAACATCCAGAAGGAGGATTTGATTCAGTTCGGAATAGAAGAGACAATTAGCATTGAAGAGGAAGTTGCACGGATAGAATGGAATCGTATAAAGGATATTTTAAACGGTAAAGAAAAAGCGCCAATATATATCCGTGGAGCAGGGAGGAATTCTAGCTCGACAAATTTATATTTAGATTTATATGAGCATCTTTTCTCAGGTGTAGAAATTTTAGTTGATCGGACGAATAACGATCAACCAAGAAAAACATTAGCAAAGTGTACAAACTTCAAACCTGCTAAAGTTGATATGAAAAACCATAAAGCTTTATTGAATTATCAAGTTTCGCATATATTTGGACGAACTAAAAACCCATATACTTTCACTGCTCCATGGAATATTGTATATTTGCCTAAAATAATGGATCCATTTACGGGACATGAAAGTAAGGGAGAAGTGACAACGTTATTTACTGAAGCATTTCAACTGAGTTTCTATGATAAGTATAATGAGTTGATCTATGAGTATAATCAAATAATGATGGGGTTACAATTCGAAATTGAACTATATACGAATACATTAAAAGCTGTAGATACAGGTATAAATAGTGCCAATAGCATTGATGTGTTTAAGCGGAATGTTCTAAAAGAATTTGAAGTGATTAGATTATAAAACTATAAAAGTTTGAATTTTTGATGTGAAAATATATATACGAATCTAATTATTAAAATTTAAGGAGGCTTTTATGAATAAACTTAAAGATAGCGATGTTCGAAGAGTTTTGGATAAAGCCTTGTGTGAAAAGTATGGTCAAAATTTAGATACAAAAATATATCATGAATTAGGTATTTTACATGGCCGATCAAGAATTGATATTGCTGTAGTAAATGGTATTTTGCATGGCTATGAAATCAAAAGTGAGAGCGATAATTTGTTGAGATTACCTACTCAAATTAGAGATTATAATTCAGTATTCGATAAGGTCACAATAGTTACACAAAGATGCCATTTAAATGAAATAAGATCAATTGTACCAAAATGGTGGGGAATAATATTATTAACTAAATATAAAGGTAAATTGAATTTAAGACAGGTAAGAACAGGAAAAAATAATCCTAATATTGATTCGTTTGCTCTGAGTCATTTTTTATGGAAAAATGAGGCCGTAGAAATATTAAAAGAAAGAGACTTGCATCATGGATTAATAAGCAAGCCTCGTAAGGAACTTTATTTAAAAATTGCTGAATCACTTGAACTAGATGAGTTAAAAAGTTGTGTTTCTATGAAGTTACGCTCTCGTGTAGATTGGTTAAACAATTAGAAACTAATGTTAAGTGATGGTTTACCCAATTTTTTATCCAAGTTTCTTGATTTCCTGTGGACGGACTGATCCCTGTACCACATTGAAAAATAAATTCATCTCCTGCGGAATATGATCTACCGCAATATTCGGGATGTTTTATCACAGAGTTGCAAAGGGTATAAATCTGTCCAAATCCTGCAGACTTAGTGCTGACGCCTTTAAATACCAAGTATTTATTTTCGACAGTATATTTAACGTTAGCTGAAATAGGCATATATCTTGGATCGAAGTCAAACCAGCCAGGACTGTTAACAGTATAATCTCCATAAAGCGGCATACGTATTAAATTGGATTTTAATATTTCTTTATAGATAAGCCATTCAATCCTGGGTAGTTCACGATTTGATGAACCAGGTATTTCAGCGAAATTATCAATCACACTAGTACCTAAAATAGTGAAAGAGCGCCACTTTTCTAACTCTGGTAAAAGGCTAATGTATTTTGTGATTTCATTAATATATGAATTAATAGGTTTAGCATCAACAAAAATAGTGCCATCTTTTTTCAGATCATAATTAATCTCAGCTAGATCCAAGAAAATATCTACATCATTTTTACTAACATTTAGAGATGCTATAAATTTTTCTAATTCAAATTGAAAACTGGAGCTATCCATTAAATCTTTTAAATATATCCTAATAGCTAAGCCATGATTGAATTTACTTAAGCAATTACGTACTGATATATTATAATCAGACGGTCTGGACAATGTTGTAACTGGTATCGCTGGGATGCTTTGATTTTCAATGTCCTCTATTACATATTCAATTGGCGAAATTCCATTTATCATTGAGGTGTTTTTTAGAATTCTAGGATCGTCATATAAAGAATATCCATCTACAAATACAGGTCTATTATTAGTCCAAAATGCCGATAAATTTTTCCCGAAATCCTCAAGATGCTGGTCGATTGTCTTTATAAAAACTTTATCTTCATGATTGTATGGAATTGGTTGAACCTCAATTAATGGAATAATATTAGATAAAATTTTTGGTTCTAACTCTTTTAAAGCACTACGTTCCCCGCGTTTCCACTTAATAACTGCGATGTAATTATGCTTATCGAACATTTTAACTCCTCCTAATGAAAAATAACTAGGATGAAGGTCTTGGTGTTATTCAATTATACGTTTAATCTCCCAGATGGTTTCAATTTTCTGTTAAAATATAATCTTTTGATAAAAAACGTTTTAGAAGTATTCTGAATATTGGGTTGATTTATAGAATGTCTGACACTATGTAGGGTCATCACTTAATAGAGATTGATGATAGTAGTTATAGCCTATTATTTTCCACTATAGTACAATTGAATTAAATACTTAGAAAAGCGGTGAATGGTAATGAGTAACTTTGCTTTTTTTAAAGGCGATTGGGAAGTTTTAGCGAAGCTTGGGGAAAGCGCAGAGCGCAATCTTTATAATGATCCGCATACTTCCATTATAAAATTACGTTTACTTGGCGAGTCGATTGCGAAGGCAGTATTAGCATCGGATAACATTCGTGAAGCGTATGATACAAGACAAGTAGACCGTTTAAATACTATGAAAAAAGAAGGCTTAGCTGAGCCTGAAATGTTAGATATATTCCATACATTGCGCAGAAAAGGAAATACCGCTTCACATGAAGCATCTTATGGTACGACAGAAGAAGCAAAACAATTATTAGCACTAGCCTATCAAATATCTATTTGGTTTATGGAAGTGTATATTGATTGGGAATTTGTTGCGCCAACATATAGAGAACCAGAGCCAGAAGTAAGTTCAATAGAGCTTCAATTGAAGGTGAAAGCCTTAGAAGAAGAAATTGCAAAAAAAGAGAAAGAACTATTAAAACAGCTAGACACTTTAGCTGATGATGCAATTGCCAAAGATACACGTATAAGACGAAAAGAAAAGTCGAAGCTTCATGTACAAAAGCATCGTCTATCTGAAGCCCAAACACGTATTATTATTGATGATAAATTGCGCGCGGCTGGTTGGATTGTTGATACAGAAAAGTACAACTTTAAAAAGCATAAAACGTTGCCTGAAAAAAATAAAAATATTGCGATTGCAGAATGGAAAGTTGGTTCGAAGTATGCTGATTACGCTTTATTTATCGGTTTCCAATTAGTCGGTATAGTAGAAGCAAAAGCGAAACATCGTGATATTCCAGCAGCACTTGAAAGCCAAACAAAAGTTTATGCACGTGCAGTACAGCCAGTTGATGGTATTGAACTATTGCCGCCAAACGGAGAATACAAAGTACCATTTCTTTTTGCTTCGAATGGCCGACCATACTTAAGGCAGCTTGAAGATCAGTCAGGTATTTGGTTCTGGGATTCACGTAATCAAACGAAACGAGCTCATGCATTAGAAGGTTGGCATTCACCAGCCGATTTAAAGCTCCTATTAGACGTAGATGACAAAGAAGCAAATGAGCGCCTGAAAAATGAAGATATTACGAAGTTCGGTTTACGTGAATATCAACAAAAGGCAGTATTAGCAGCAGAAGAAGCATTAATGCAAGGTGCTAGAAAAATGCTCGTTGCAATGGCGACAGGTACAGGGAAAACACGTACAGCGATTGCCCTTATGTACCGTTTAATTAAAGCTAAGAAATCTCGTCGGATTTTATTTTTAGTAGACCGTAATTCTTTAGGTCAGCAAACAGCCGATGCACTAAAGGATTCAAAGATGGAAAATGGATTACCGTTTTCATCGATCTATGATGTGAAGTCACTTGAAGAGATGACACCAGATGTGGAAACGAAGGTGCAAATTGCAACGGTTCAAGGGATGGTAAGACGATTATTTTATAATGATAATGAACAACTTCCTTCTGTTGGACAATATGACTTCATTATTGTGGATGAAGCACACAGGGGTTACACAAGTGATCGAGAAATGACAGATGAAGAGCTATTATTCCGAGATCAAAACGACTATGTAAGCCAATATCGAAGAGTGATTGATTATTTTGATGCTGCTGTTCTTGGATTAACGGCTACACCAGCACTTCATACAACAGAGATTTTCGGTTCACCAATTTATAAATACTCGTATACAGAAGCGGTTTTAGATGGCTATTTAGTAGACCATGAGCCACCGTATCTTTTCGAAACAGAGCTTAAAGAACATGGCATTAAGTTTGAAAAAGGTGATGAGGTCGAGATATATGACCCAGAGCAAGGTGAAATTGTTTTAGAACAATTAGAAGATGAACTAAAATTTGAGGTTGAGCACTTCAATAAACGTGTGATTACGGAAGGCTTTAACCGAGCAATTTTAAATAAACTCACGGAATACATCGACCCAGAGAGCCGAGAAAAAACATTAATTTTCGCGGCAACAGACCAGCACGCTGATTTAGTCGTTCGTTTACTAAAGGAAGCATTTGAAGCGAACGGTGATGAAGTGTCTGATGATGCTATTGTGAAAATTACGGGTTCAATTTATCATCCAAATGAAATGATAAAGCGATTCAAAAATGAGCGTTTACCAAACATCGTTGTGACGGTTGATTTATTAACAACAGGAATCGATGTGCCTTCTATTACAAATATCGTGTTTTTGCGTCGCATTAAATCACGTATTTTATATGATCAAATGTTAGGGCGTGCAACTCGTTTATGTCCTGATATTGAAAAAACTCATTTCCGTATTTTTGATGCAGTTGGTATTTATAATCAGTTACAGCAATACACAGAAATGAAGCCTGTCGTAAAGCAACAGAATCAAACGATTGAGCAGATTCATAGCGCATTTGTACAAGCTGAAACACAGGATGAAGCGCAGCACTTTTTAGACCAATTAGTTGCGAAAGTTCAACGTAAAAAGCAAAAGTTAAATGAAGAAGCCAAACGAAAATTTGAACAGCTCTCAAAAGGTTTAACAGTAGATGAATGGGTAAAAGAATTAAAAGAATATACACCAGAACAGGCACAGAATAATAGTGTGTTATTTGACTATGTAGCGACTTATAAAACACAGAGAGAGCTACAAGTGATTGCCAATCATGAAGATGAAGTGACAGATGTTAAACGTGGTTATGGAGAAGGAAACGAGCGACCAGCCGATTATTTAGATGGCTTTGTACAATTCATTAGAGAGAATATGAACGCAATACCAGCACTTCAAATTGTATGTACACGACCAAAAGATTTAACTCGTAAAGATTTACGTGAAATTGAAGTGATTTTAGCAACGAAACATTTTAAACAAGAGCATTTGCAGACTGCTTGGAAACAAGCAAGGAATGAAGAAATTGCGGCTGATATTATAAGCTTTATTCGTCAAGCAGCATTAGGAGAAGCTTTAGTATCTACGGAATCACGTGTGAAAAATGCAATGCAAAAAGTATATTCAATGCATGATTGGACACCTAGACAGCGTAAATGGTTAGAACGTATAGAAAAACAACTTATCGAAATGCCTGTTCTTTCCCCTAACCCACAAGATGCCTTTTCAGAAGAGCCATTTAAAAGTCAAGGCGGTTATACAAGGTTGAAAAAAGAGCTTGGTGAAGAAGTTGATCAAATTGTGAAGCTGATTAATGATAGCTTATATGCTAGTTAGGAAGGTGTAGTAAATGGTAGAAAAAATTTGGAATTGAATTATTGAAAATGAGGGCGAGAATTTCAAGCAAATCAAAGGTAAAGAATTTACTTATCAAATCGTTGGGAATGGATTAAAACTTTCCACTACAAATCAAATGATCAGTAAATCTGTAATTGAAAAAGCAATTGGGGCACCTTCATATTTATACGCCATTCTGACTGATAAACGAATTATTGAGTGATGTGTTAAGGAGTTCTAGAAATAGGGCTCCTTTTCTAATAGAGACAATTACCCATAAGGGTTATAATGAACATAGATTACATGGAATTATGGAGGAAACAAATGAAAAACTCAGAAATCGTTTCAAAACTTTGGAACTTAGCAAATGTATTACGTGATGATGGGATTACATATCAACAGTATGTAACGGAACTAACATATATCCTATTTTTAAAGATGATGAAAGAACAAGATGAAAATGGTGATGATCGAAAAGGTGAATCTGTTATTCCAGAAGGTTATCGTTGGGATGATTTATTAAATAAAGAAGGTATTGCACTTAAAGAGTTTTATCAAGAGTTGTTATTAAAGCTTGGATCATCAGAAGTGAAAAATGAACGATTACGTCAAATATACAATGGAGCTTCTACAAGTATTGATGAACCGAAAAACCTTGAAAAGCTAATCAAATCAATTGATGCATTAGATTGGTATAGTGCAAAAGAAGAAGGGCTTGGTGATTTGTATGAGGGCTTACTTGAGAAAAATGCAAGTGAGAAAAAATCAGGTGCAGGGCAATACTTCACACCGCGTGTATTAATTGATGTAATGGTAAAACTGATTGATCCTAAAGTAGGCGAGCGATGTAATGACCCAGCAGCAGGTACATTTGGGTTTATGATTGCAGCAGACCGCTACTTAAAAGAGAAAACAGATGAGTACTTTGATTTATCACCAGAGCAAGCAGAGTTCCAAAAGAAAGAAGCTTTCACTGGAATGGAACTTGTAAAAGATACACATCGCTTAGCTTTAATGAACGCGTTACTTCATGATATGGAAGGTCGTTTGGAGCAAGGCGATACATTATCCGCGAACGGTAAGTGGATGAAGAACTTCAATGTTGTATTAACAAACCCACCATTTGGTACAAAAAAAGGTGGGGAACGTGCAACTCGTGATGACCTAACATTTGAAACATCAAATAAACAATTAAACTTCTTACAGTTAATATATAACTCACTTGTTACCGACGGAACAGGTCGAGCGGCTGTTGTATTACCTGATAATGTATTATTTGAAGATGGAGTAGGTGCTAAAATTCGTCAAGACTTAATGGACAAGTGTAATCTTCACACAATCCTTCGATTACCGATAGGGATTTTCTATGCACAAGGTGTAAAAACGAATGTATTGTTCTTTGAACGTGGAACAAAAGATGAAGGCAATACAAAAGAAGTATGGGTATATGACTTACGTACAAATATGCCATCATTCGGTAAACGTACACCATTAACAGAGAAACATTTCGATGGATTCATTGCAGCTTACATGTCAGAAGAACGTACAAAAGTGCAAGATGAACGATGGAATCTATTTACACGTGAAGGGATTAAATCGAAAAATGATAACTTAGATATTGGTTTAATTGCGGATGAGTCGCTATCTGCCTATGATAACTTGCCAGATCCAATTGAATCGGCAGAAGAAGCGATTGTTAAATTGCAACAAGCCATGGATTTATTAAACGAGGTTGTTGAAGAGCTTCGTTCGGTTGAAGAAGATAAGGTGATCATAGAATGAGTAATAAAAAAAATACAATTGATGAACTTTTAGAAGCAGTAGTAGTTCCTGTGGAAGAGCACCCATATGATGTTCCAGAGAATTGGATGTTTGTTAAAATGGGGGCAATAGCTGAGGGTCAGCATGGTTATGCGTTTAAATCCAAAGAGTATAGTGAGAATGGTATTCCTATAATAAGAATGGGAAACGTCGTCGGAAGCAATGAAGTGAATTTGAATAATGAAAAATTAGTTTATATTGATGAAGGGAGAATAAATGAATTTAAAAAGTTTATTATTCAACAAGGCGATATCTTGATGAGTTTAACGGATTTAGCTGCAAAAGGAGAATTTCTTGGTACGGTAGCTTGTTATAATCAAGATAAAATAGCATTGCTAAATCAGCGACTGTTAAAAATTGTTTATAACCCTAAAAAAATATATCCAAGATTTATGTTCTATGCATTAAAATCTCCGTTTTTTAGAAAGTATGTAACTCAACCAGCAGGAGGCAGTATACAAAAAAATATTAGTTCAAATTTTGTTTTGGATTATAAATTTCCTTTACCTCCTATAAATGAACAAATAAGGATCTCTGATAAAATTGAAATTTTATTTGCTAAAATTGATGAAGCAAAACAATTGATTGAAGAGGCTAGGGGCACTTTTGAAGTAAGACGTGTAACGGTATTAAATGTACTATTTCAAAAAAATGTGGAAAGCGTTAAAAAGAAAAGTGAAAATGAACCATACAAATTACCTTTAGGATGGGAGTGGTTGAAGCTCTCAGAAATAGGGACGATGAAGAGAGGGAAATCTAAGCATAGACCAAGAAATGATGCAAAATTATTTGGTGGACATTACCCTTTTATTCAAACAGGTGATGTGGCAAAAGCTGAAAAGTATATTGAGTCATACACTCAAACTCTTAGTGAATTTGGTTTAGCGCAAAGTGCGTTATTTGAAAAAGGGACATTGTGTATTACTATTGCGGCAAATATAGCTGATACGGCGCTATTAAATTTTGATTCATGTTTTCCTGATAGTGTAGTTGGTTTTTGTAGTAATCACGAATATATTTCGAATGAATACATTCATTACTATATTTCAACAATTAAACAGGAGCTAGAACATTATGCACCAGCAACAGCTCAAAAAAATATTAATTTAAAAGTGTTAAATGAAGTGTTAGTTCCTATTCCACCTTATGAAGAATATTTAAAAATTATTGGTGCTATAAAAGATTTAGAGTTAAAAGAGCGTTCGATATTTAATCTAATTGATCTTGAGAATCAGATAAATCAGTTGAAACAATCCATCCTTTCAAAAGCTTTCAAAGGTGAATTAGGTACAAATGATTCAACAGATGAACCAGCTAGAGAATTATTAAAATCGATACTTCAAGTAAAGTTATAATAGTTGCTACTATTAATATAATCAGACAACAAAATTGTCCACTCGGTAAATTATCGGGTGGATTTTTTTATGACTTCAAGTTCCGAAAAGATTGCTTTCTGTAATTTTAATACATTGATGCCAAGTTTATCTTTATGTAACATGCTTGAGACAAAGTGGGACCCAGAGACTGTCCGAATGGCATTATCAACGTATCCAACGATGAAGATGCTATAGATGAGGTGAAAAGTAAGGACGGCAATCGACTATTACAGTCGGTTATTTTGATTTAATCATTATCGACGAATCACACCGCTCAATCTATCAAAAAGATAGAAGTATTGTCGATTACTTCGATGGGACTCTTGTAGGTTTAACAGCTACACCGAAAAATGAACTTGATAAAAACACATATACTATTTTTGATATAAAAAACCGTGTACCTACTTTTGCATATGAATTAGCAAGCAGTTCAAGATGGTTATTTAGTTGATTATCGTACACGGGAAACGACACTGAAAATTTTAAATGATGGTATTCGTTATGATGATTTGTCAAAGGAAGAGCAAGATGAATTCGATGCAATTTTCTAAAATGATCCATACACCCAATTAATTATATAAATCAGAATGCAGAGGATATTTCTTGAAATATAAATTATATTGGTATTAATTGCAATTTATGCAGATTAAATCTGGTATAATTTTTTTATATAGAAGGAGGTTTTGTTGTGTCACATGTGAAAGAATTAATAAATTTTTCTGAAGAAGTCGGAACGCATTATGTGGTTAATTTGGAAAAAACTCTAAAAAATATTTCTAGAGAATTAGAGGATGATTTAATAAATTATTTAAAGAGAAAATGTATTGAAGAAGATACGGTTATTAATAATTCAGTGCATAAGTCTATAATCCCGTTTTCTTTAAAGGCTAGAATAAAATCTAAAGAATCTCTTGAAGAAAAGGTTATTCGTAATGATATTTATTTTGATCCAATTGAAGATGAAACAATATTAATTAATTTTGATGATTTGGTAGGAATTACTATTCTAACAACTACAATTGGATATCATGAGTTAGCACATAAATACTTTATAAGTTATATAAATGAAAATAGTGATATTGAATTAATTGGAGATAACAATAATAAGAAAAAATTATTTGGGAAAGATAGAATTCAATATTTTCATTTGAAGATAAAGTATAAAGGATATCCAGTTGAAATTCAGATAAAAAGTGTATTTTTAAGTGCTTTTGCGGATATTGAACACACTCTTTTCTACAAAGACTTTGAAATTTATGAATTGAAGAGTTATAACAAGAAAATAATGCATTCACTAGCGCCAATATTAATAGATTTAGAAGATATTTTACATGAAATATATACCCAAGATAAATCATATATTGAACTGGATTTAGTGAAAGCAAAGATATACAAATCCATGGATAGTAAGAAAAATGAAATATTAAACTTAGATGGATTTTGTGATGATGGAAAATTAAATTATAATTTTAACATAGCTGCTGAATTATTAACTACATATTTTAAAGGAAAGGAAATTTCCTTTGATGGGAACTTAGAAATAAAGGGAATGGTGAATGGAAAAGATAAAAATATTATCAGATTATTATTTGAAAAGTCAATAGAATTTGAAATTATTAAGGCTATTTTAGATGATGAAGATAATTTTTTTGAAAACTACTTACGTGGTGAATTAATAAAAGATGAAAAATATAAATCAAAAATAACCTATTTAGATTTTGAAATAATT
>Ga0213825_1000967_pt1 | contig 20604 bp, 19 predicted proteins | sample MC6MC0900MG_FD_179896 | JGI IMG/M metagenome (GOLD analysis project Ga0213825, IMG submission 179896) | Enriched soil aggregate microbial communities from Iowa State University, Ames, United States - MC6-MC0900-MG | ecosystem: Environmental > Terrestrial > Soil > Unclassified | place: USA: Iowa... | reverse complement strand
TGCATCTGACTCGTTTAAAGGGACTCTTTCCAGTGAACAGACCATAGAACTGCTTAAAAAGGCTGCGGCAGAAGTGTTTGACCAATGGGAATGTACCGGAATCCCCGTGGCTGATGGGGGAGAGGGAACCACGGATGCGGTGATCGCAGCCATTCAGGGAGAGAAAATCCCGCTAACTGTATGCGGGCCTCTTCTTACTCCTGTTAATGCTTATTATGGAAAACTGGATGAGAAACGTGCCATTCTTGAGATGGCAGCGGCTTCCGGGCTTCCCCTGATCCCGAAAGACTTAAGGGATCCAAGAAACACAACAACTTATGGAACCGGGGAACTGATCAAAGATGCTTTGGACCGGGGCTTTACCGATATTTCCATAGCAATCGGCGGTTCGGCAACCAATGACGGCGGAATGGGATGTATGAAGGCGTTAGGAGTAAAATTCCTGGATTCAGAGGGAAGAGAGTTAGAAGGAACGGGAAAGGATCTGGAAAAGGTCGCACATATAGATATTTCCGGCCTCCACCCAAGAGTTTCTCAGGTGAAACTGACCGCCATGTGTGATGTTAATAATCCATTATGTGGAAAGGACGGCGCCACTTATACCTTTGGAGAGCAGAAGGGCGGTTCGCCCCAGGTCCTTGATGAACTGGAAAAAGGAATGCGAAACTACCGGGATGTGATGATACGGGAATTGGGGATTGATCCCGATAAAATACCTGGTTCCGGAGCCGCCGGGGGCTTAGGCGCAGCACTTCTTGTATTTCTTCATGCGGATTTAAAATCAGGAATTGAAACGGTTCTGGATTTAATTGATTTTGATTCCCGCCTGGAAGATGTGTCCCTGGTTGTGACTGGAGAGGGGCGTACGGACTGGCAGTCCTGTTTTGGAAAGGTGATGCAGGGCGTTGGAATGAGGTGCAAGAGAAAAGGGATTCCGGCTGTTGCTCTGGTTGGGGCTATGGGAGATGGGGCAGAGAAGATTTTTGACTTTGGGATCTGCTCCATCATGACAACGGTCAATGGGGTCATGGAACTGGATACGGCACTGGAAAATGCCGAGGACTTATATTATCGGGGAGCTCTTCGGATGTTCCGTTTTATAAAGACTGGTATGGAAGTACAGAAAAAGGCTGCGGATATTTAAATCCGCAGCCTTTTTGCAGGCATTTGTCAGTAGACAGAAATCCTGAGACTATTAATATTTGTCATAAGTTTCTTCCGTGGAAGAATCCTCCCAATCAGCAGGTTCTTCCCAATTAGCAGGTTCTTCCCAAGAAATAGAAGCCTTCCGTGCTTCTTGTGGCTGGCTGGTCGTTGAAGGTTCATTATCCATCAACTGAAACTTTCCAACCAGGGATTTAAGATTATAGGCCTGGGCGGTCAGCTCTTCGGAAGTTGCCGCACTTTCCTCTGATGTTGCGGAGGTGGTCTGTACAACGGCGGATATCTGGTCAATGCCGGTTGTGATCTGCAGCAATGCGTCAGACTGGGCGGCGGATGCTTCTGCGATTTCTGCGACTCTGACGGAAGAAATATTTGATTTTTCAACTACAAGCCGCAGAGCTTCTGCCGTTTCACCTGCGATTTTTGTTCCATTTCCAATGGCAGTAATCGCATTTTCAATAAGAGCCGTGGTATTTTTAGCAGCTTCCGCAGATTTACCGGCCAGATTGCGTACCTCATCGGCTACCACCGCAAATCCCTTTCCGGCGGAACCGGCTCTTGCAGCTTCTACAGCTGCATTCAGTGCTAGGATATTGGTCTGGAAAGCGATATCGTCAATGGTTTTAATGATCTTGCTTATTTCACTGGATGTACTTGAGATTTCATTCATTGCTGAAATCATATCCTTCATCTTCTGATCACTTGCCAGCATGCCTTCGCAAGCTTCCATAGACAGGGAATTTGCCTCTAAGGCGTTGGACGCATTTTCCTTTACCCGTTCTGAAACCTCGTTAATTGCTGCGGAAAGCTCTTCGATGGAAGAGGCCTGTTCCGTGGCACCTTGGCTGAGAGCCTGGGAAGCGTCAGATACCTGGGAGGCCCCGGTGGAAACTTGTTCGGAAGCCTGGTCAATCTCTAAAAGTGTATCGCTTAAAGTAAGGCGGATGTTCCGCATTGCTTCCAGGATATACTGATAGGCGCCGGTGTATTTTTCCTCATTATTGGTCGTTACCTTGAAGTTGCCGTTGCTCATTTCGCCCAGAACCTCATTGATATCCTGGATGATAAATTTTAAGTTTTCCGCCATATCCATAAATGTTCTGGAGAGTACACCTATTTCATCCATGGACTGAACCTCCAGCTGGATATCCAAGTCACCGGAAGCGATGTTCGCTGCAGCGGACATCACACCGTCAATAGGACGAAGAGTCTTTTTTAAGAAAACAATGACAACCGCATTAATTATGATCAGTGCAAGGACTGCAAGAAGAGTCATTAATTCAATGATCTTTAATACATCCTTTGTCAGATCCTTCTTTTCCAGACAACTGGAAGCCCACCAGGTCTGTGACCCGCAGGTAATCGGGTAATAATACCTGGATTCTATAGTTCCGTCGGATCTTTTGGTATCAATTTGGAATTCAGTTTTAGCCTGCTGCAGGGCTGCAATTTTTTCATAATCTAAAGGAGAAATCATTTCACTTAGATTTCTGCCGATGTTATCGTTTGATTGGCTGTCATAGACAATCTTGTTTTCTTCCGTGTAGATATCAACATACATGGTATGATATTTTGAATCTGAAGTTTTTATCTTAGAAAAGTTAGAAACGTTAATATCGGCCAGAATAACTCCGATAACGTCTTCCCCCTTCATAACAGGATAAGCAATGGTACTCATCATGATTCCTTCGTACATATAAGGATCAGTGATATAAGTAGCCTTTGTTTCCTTGGCAAAACGGTAATAATCCTTTGTGGAATAGTCGCTGTATGCTCCAAGAGACTGAGCGGTTTTATTTTCAGCCTCCTTTTTGTCTACATAGAGGGAGTAATCCTTGACGCCGGGATCAAATTCTAATGGCTCAAAAAATGCACCGATCCCATAAATATCAGGATTGGTGTCCACGGTTGACCAGGCAGAATTTAAGATATAATTCTCGATCGCATAATTAATTTCCTTAAGTCCAACATCATATACGCTGCTCTTACGGACGGTGCTTTTCCAATCGCCGATAGCGTTCCGGTCGTTGTATGCACGGTATAGGTAATCCTGCAAATTTTTGGCGGTTCCAGAAGCATCGTTGATGATGGCCTGTACCATGAGGCCGTTCTGGGCGGATATTCCAGAAAATTCACCGTTGATTGCCTTTGAAACTGCTTTGCTTGCCTGCGCTGCAGAGATCGTAATGAGCAAGATCAGGCTCGCTACCAGTATGATTCCCATAGTAATGGAAGTCTTTGCAGCAAGTTTCAAATTGCTGAACTTTAGCTTTTTCAATATCTTCATAATTGTATTACACTCCCTTTGATTTAATGATCGGTCCGCTCTGTGGAGAAACCGGAAAATTTTACCAGCAAATGAGCGAAAAAATATACTGCATGTTATGCAGTAAAATTTTATGGTCTTATGCGGGTAAAAGAAAAGATCCTCCTTTCGTATTTTAAGCATGGTTTGTGACCTTGTTATACTACCTATATAACAATTGTATATTCGACATAAAAGGACAAAAAATTAATAGTATATCTTGATTTTTCAAAGAATCGCAGCAATAACTGCGATAATTCACAAGGATTTTAAGAAGACCTTTGGCCGCCCATATCTTATGGAAGCGGCCATTTTAAGAGAGCTGGATATGCTCCGGGTATTTTTTTAAACTACATATAAAATCGTCATCCCTCTTAGCTTTTCTTCGATTTGCTGTCTTAAAAACTGTTCCCCACTGCTTCTTAAATCATCACGGTAGCAGTATTTTCCCCGTCCCCGCCCGGTCATGAGTTCTTTGTCATAAAGGCGTTCTGCCTGAGGAAATGCCTCTGTGTTGATTGCGTTTTGAACATAGCTGTAAGTCATGAAGATGATTTCAATGGGTGCTTGTTCCCTTACCTTTTTGGAAAGTCGGTCTGAGAGCGTATCAATCAGTTGAGAATACAGGTCTTTCCAGTCGTCGGTCATAATGATGGGAGCAATCAAAAGTCCCACCCGGTATCCGGCGTCACACATGTTGTTTAAGGCGGTAATTCTGGCATCTAAGCCGGAGGTGCCCGGTTCAAACCGGGTGATGATGGGCTGGGGGTTGACACTCATCCGCATGATGACACGGCCTCCGTGGCTGATGCCGAGAAGGGGTTCTACCTTATTGAATTTCGTAGGGAAGGTGAGAAATCCATAGTTGCTCTTGCTGAAATTTTCAATTGTCCATGCCAGGTTTCCGGTTATGGTATTTTCAAGAACAAGATCACTGTTGCTTCCTATCTCATAGGTATAATTTTTTTCAGAGCGGGCTCCATGGTCCATGATTTTTTTCAGCATCTGCTCCCGGTTTACAAACAAACGCAAATAAGCGCATTTGTTGTAGTTACATACCAGATAGCAGTAGTGGCACATGGCGGTGCAGCCGGAAGAGGTATAAGGAACAAGAAAGTCCGATACCTTGTGATTGGGAACGAAGTTGTGGGTTTTGCGGACCCCTATGATGAGATGGTGCTTCATGGCCGGAAAATCACTGTTTGGGCGGGTTCGCAGCTCGTCTATTTTATTGTGGCTTTTAATGGGAATCCATGGAATCGTGTTGTATTTATCCTTTAGACGCTGGCCCAGCTCATATTCAAGGGATTCTGGTTCGTAATATATCTTATCTGGGAACATGGGATACCTCCGATAAGGAGTAGTATGTGTGAAAAGTTAAGAGGTAAACCCGTAAAACAGCATAATTTTTTATAAATTTTTTGTTGTAATTACAACGGACAGAAACAAAAGAGCATAGTATGATAGCTTCAGAAAGCAAATATGAGGAGGTTATAAGGAATGGTTCGTAGAATTATTCAGATCGATAAAGAAAAATGCAATGGCTGTGGTCTTTGTGCGGCAGCATGCCATGAGGGAGCCATTGGAATGGTAAATGGAAAAGCAGAGCTTATGCGGGATGACTACTGCGATGGATTAGGGGACTGCCTTCCCACATGTCCTACCGGAGCCATTACATTCATAGAGCGGGAAGCAGCCGCTTATGATGAAGCGGCAGTGGAATTAAATAAGAAAAAGGTTGAGGCAAAAGGACACGCTTCCTTTAGCGGATGCCCAGGAAGCCGGGCTATGCAGATAGAACGTACTGCCGAAACAAAGGAAATGGCTGGGGCTCCTGTCCAGTCCCAGTTAAGGCAGTGGCCGGTTCAGATCAAGCTGGTTTCTGTGAAAGCACCTTATTTTGAACAGGCGGATTTATTGATCGCTGCGGATTGCAGTGCCTATGCATATGGAGATTTCCATCAGAAATTCTTAAAGGGAAAGGTCGTTCTTGTTGGATGTCCGAAGCTGGATCAGGTAGATTACAGTGAGAAGCTGACGGAGATTATAAAGAACAACAACATTCAAAGCATTACGGTCGTCCGAATGGAGGTACCATGCTGCGGTGGTCTGGAACATGCGGCCTTAAGGGCCCTTGAGGACAGCGGAAAAGAAATTCCATGTGACGTTGTTACCATCTCTGTTGATGGGAATATATTATAAAATTAAAAGCGGAATCCGGGGATAGTTGAACCGGATTCCGCTTTTTAAATAGTATTACAAGATAAGGTCCGTCAGGCAGAAGTTATCCTTCATGGAGATCCTCTTTTAATGTGAACCGGTTCTTCTTATAGGTTAAAATTCCTTCGTCCTGCAATTTGCTCATTTCATTGGACAGGGCACTGCGGTCAATGGATAAGTAATCCGCCAGCTGCTGCCTGTTAAATGGAATATCAAAAGTGGAGGAATTGTTTTTTAAGGATTCAGCGGAAAGGTAAGAGAGCAGTTTTTCCCTGATGGTCTTTTTGGACATATGCTGCATTTTTTTCGTGAGGATTAAATTCCGCCTGGCAATGGAAGATAAAAAATTTTGCAGCAGGCGTGTGTGGAAGGTGCAGGCGGAGGTGCACACGTTCATTATCCTGTTAAAATCCATGAACAGCACATCGCATTCGGAGTCTGAGATAACACTCATTTCAATGGGTATGGAGGGGATGCAGGCATAGGTTTCCGCAAAAAGAGCACCGGACATCGCCTCGGAGATGATGGTACGTTTGCCCCAGAAATCCTCCTGTATGATAAGAGCAGTCCCGGTGAGTACCATTCCGACGGAGCGAATATAATCTCCGCTTCTTATGATAAATTCATCTTTTTTATAATGCTTAATCCGGGCCGACAGGCATTTTAGCATTGCGCTTATTTCCTCCGGCTGGACTCCGGAAAACAGGTTTGACTTTCTTAATATGGATAAGTATTCCTCCATTTGCCGCCTCCTTTTAAATTATTTTAATAATGTTGTAATTACAACAGAAATGATGAGATTATTATATTATAATCTGCTTATAAAAGCAATAGGAAAACAAGGAGGCAGCCAAATGACAGAGAAATTCATTAAAAATATAAAGCATGAAGAAATCGTAATGTTATCTGATCTGGTTCAGGCAAATGAAGGCCAGATCGTCAGCAAGACCCTTGCACAGAATGAAGCCCTTAGCATTACGTTATTTGCATTTGATAAAGGGGAAGAAATCAGTACCCACGAATCCAACGGGGATGCTATGGTGACTGTTTTGGAAGGAACCGGAAAATTTACGGTAGACGGTAAGGAATATCTGTTAAATGCAGGAGAAACCCTTATCATGCCTGCAAAAAAGCCTCATGCGGTTTATGCAGAAGAACGCTTTAAGATGGAATTGGTTGTAGTATTTTAACCAGTTGGAATAAAAAGGACAGAATAGAAAGGTTGGATATAGATATGGATAGTAAAATGTTTTGCTTTCAGTGTGAGCAGACGGCAGGCTGCAGCGGATGTACGGGCAGCGCAGGAGTGTGCGGCAAATCCGCAAGCACCGCAAATTTACAGGATGAACTGACAGGCGCCCTGATCGGGCTGGCTAAGGCATGCGGCAATAATTCCCCTTTGGAGACTACCACAAGAATCCTTATTGAAGGGTTGTTTACCACCATCACAAATGTAAATTTCAATGATGAAGTTTTAGCAGAGATGATTAAAAGGGTTCGGGAAGAAAAAGAAAAGATCGTGCCGGATTGCAGCAAATGTACCTCTGTTTGCGGAAATACTTCCGATTATGATATGAAGAACATTTGGGAAGCCCAGGAAGATATCCGTTCCTTAAAATCCTTGATTTTATTCGGACTTCGGGGCGTTGCAGCTTATGCCTATCATGCTATGGTATTAGGATATGAAGAGGAAGGAGTCAATTATTTCTTCTATAAGGCGTTGTCAGTTATTAGCTATGATCTGACCATGGAGCAGCTGCTTCCCGTGGTTCTTGAAGTGGGAGAGATCAATTTAAAATGCATGGAGCTGCTTGATAAAGCAAATACCACCGCATTTGGAACTCCGGAGCCAACCAAAGTGCCTCTTACCATTGAAAAAGGTCCGTTTATCGTAATCACCGGACATGATTTATATGATTTAAAACAGCTTCTTGAGCAGACAAAGGATAAGGGGATCAATATCTATACCCATGGAGAGATGCTTCCCGCCCATGGCTATCCGGAATTAAAGAAATATCCTCATTTAAAGGGGAATTTCGGAACTGCATGGCAGAATCAGCAAAAAGAGTTCGATGATCTTCCAGCACCCATTCTTTTTACCACAAACTGCCTGATGCCTGTGAAGAAGAGCTATGCTGACCGTGTATTCACCACAGAAGTGGTTTCCTATCCGGAAATGGTTCACGTAGGAGATGACAAAGACTTTACTCCTGTCATTGAAAAGGCGCTGGAGCTTGGCGGATATGACGAAGATCATGAAATGACAGGAATCAATGGCGGCAAAGAAGTCATGACAGGATTTTCCCATGGAACCGTATTGGGAGTTGCAGATCAGGTCATTGATGCAGTGAAGCAGGGAGCGATCAGCCACTTCTTCTTAGTAGGCGGCTGTGACGGAGCCAAGACAGGAAGAAATTATTATACCGACTTTGTAAAGCAGTCACCTAAGGACTCCATCATTTTAACCCTTGCCTGCGGAAAATACCGTTTTAACGACCTTGACCTTGGAACCATTGGAGGGCTTCCAAGAATCATGGATATGGGGCAGTGTAATGATGCATTCAGCGCCATCAAGGTAGCAGTGGCTCTGGCAGAAGCCTTTGGCTGTGAAGTCAATGAACTTCCCTTGTCCATGATATTATCCTGGTATGAGCAGAAGGCAGTGTGCATACTTCTTACCTTGCTGCATCTTGGAATCAAGAACATTTACCTTGGGCCATCTTTACCTGCATTCCTATCACCAAATGTATTAAACTTCCTTATTGAAAACTACGGAATATCACCCATCAGCACACCGGAAGAGGATTTAAAGAAAATTCTTGGATAATATAAAATAATATATAATAAATCAGGAGGATTATCATATGATAACGAAAGAAATGTATATTGGAGAAATATTAAGAAGCAATCCAAAGGCAGCAGAGATTTTAATGGGCTGCGGCATGCACTGTCTGGGATGTCCGTCATCCCAGATGGAATCCTTAGAGGATGCTTGCATGGTTCATGGGCTTGATGCAGACGCAGTGCTGGACAAGCTGAACCAATAAGAAAAGAGGTATCATATGAGTGCCTTTTTAGGACCAATTCACACATGGTTATTCAATAAAATAAAATTTCAGGATGCAATGACTGAAGCAGTTCTGGATTATGCAGAAGAAAATGGCTTCAGCAAAGAGCTTAGAGCCAGGACTGACGGCAGATACGGAGTGCTTGAAAAGGGAAATCTGGAGGATATGATCGACACAGGCAATATCCACGGCTGGCTCCAGGAAAAAGTGAGCCTGGTGGAAAACAGACTTGCTTATGTGATCACCGAACTCATAGAACCGGATCAGGAAAGATTCTCTCATATCACTGATGCTGTCATGGAATTTGGAAAAAGAAATTCTGCGGATAAAAATATCACAGTCCGAAAAGCCTATGATTATCTGGAAAGCACCTTGCTAAACGGCATGCCCTGTGACAGAGTGAACGAGCTGGTCCAGGAAACGGAAGACAATCTGGTATGGAGACAGACCCAGGATATCCATGGTGCTTATTGGACGATGATCCATGGAGATGTAACACATTATTACGCCTTAAGAGAATCTCTGATAAAAGGAATGTTTGAGGATTCGGAACTGGAATTTCATCAGATAGAGGATCAGGTATATGAATTGAGGAGACGCTTATGTACGGAATAGATATATTAATGAAGGAGCATGAGAACATTCTGGTTTTCACCGACTTTTTAAGAAGTATTTCGGCCGATATCCTGGAGGGGAAACCGGTGGATGCCCCATTGCTTCGGGAATGTCTTGAATTTGCAAGAAATTACGCGGATAAGCATCATCACGGAAAGGAAGAAAAGATCCTGTTCCGGATTATGATGGAAAATATGGGGCCTGTTGCGGAAAAGCTAATCAGGAATGGCATGCTGGTGGAACATGATCTGGGAAGATTGTATCTTTCCGAGCTGGAAAAAGCCATTGATGAATATGAGAAAAATCCGGGAACAGAGCCAAAGTTAGATATCATCTCCAATGCGGTTGGCTATGGCGCCTTATTAAAGCGCCACATTGAAAAAGAAGATGAGGCCGCCTATGCATTTGCAGTGCGTGCACTGGCAGAAGATAAGTTAAAAGCTGTGGATGATGAGACGGAATCATTTGAGAGGCAGGCAAAGGATCAGTGCGTACAGGATAAGTATGAGTCCTGGATCCGCGAAAAGACAAGGTAACAAGGACAGGACGGCCTGAAGGGGAAACAGGCCGTCTCTCCTGTTACAAGGAAAATACAAAAGAAAGGGGTTTACAGGAATGGAATTAAGTAATTATATGGAGCAGCATGATCGGATCCGGGAAGAATTAGTGATCTTGAAAACGCTGTGTAAAAACAGGGACTTAGAACAAACGGCATCGGAAATTGCCTTACATATAAACAGTCTTGCCGGAAAGCTGAAAATACATTTATCTTCGGAGGATCAGTATCTCTACCCGGCCTTCTTAAGATCCGGTGATTCAAAGCTGGTGAGTCAGGCGGAGGAATATCAAAGGGAAATGGGAAACCTGCTCTCTATGTTTACGAAATTTAAGGAAAAGTATAATACGAAGATAAAAATCCTTTCTGAAAAGGAAAGCTTTTTTGGCGAAGCTGAAAAAATCATGAGAAGCATTGATGTGAGAATGCAAAAAGAAGAAAGCGGTTTATACCGTCTGGTAAGATAAGATAAAAAGGCCCGGAGACTGTGCACGAATACTTAGTGCAACAGTCTCTTTTTTTGTTATAAAACCGTAAAAATGGGAAGGCTAATTCTAGATTCCTTTGTATAAAGAAAGGGTAAAGATTTGCTAATATTCAATATCATTTAGCAAAAACGATTTACATTGTTATCATTTTTTTTTATACTTTTTCAGAAAGGTGTGGTAACAATGATAGGAAAACGTATTAGAACTCTTCGCGAAGAGCGGCATTTGAGCCAGGAAAAACTGGCTGCAGAGCTTGGAGTGAGCCGTATGACGGTCAACAACTACGAGAATGAGAAGCGGGCACCGGACATTGATTTTGCCGGGCATATAGCGGATTATTTCGGAGTGACGGTGGGATATTTAATGGGAGCGACCGAGTATCGCTACAAGCAGGATGAAATCATTTCTCTAAAAAGAGCGGAAACGCTGTTCCGTATCATGGAGAAGCTTCCCCAGCCGGAGATACAGGAAATGATCTCTTCTCTTATTGAGACCCTGGAAAAGTCCGTCGAGTTGGATATGACCGATGAAATTGTGCATGTAGTAAATATGCTCTGTGTACAGGTCCGAAGGCTTTTATACAGCTATGAAAATTTAAAGGGTGAAATTGCGGACCCAAGAGTCGTTTATGATGCAGCATTCCAGTCGATCAAGCAGATCACGCAGGAGGTGGACCACTGTGCGGAAACCATGGAGCGGAGACTGGAACGGTTGATGGAAAAGAAATGTAAGGAACCCGTGAATGAAGAATAATAACTGAAAGGAGGATGATTAAGTGGAAAATTGGTATGTAGCTAGCATAGCAGAGACACTTGAACATTTTAACACGAACGAAAATACTGGAATATCGGATCAAGAGGTGGTAAACCGGCAAAGCAAGTATGGTAAAAATGAGTTTGCGCAGCAGGAAAAAACCAGTCTGATCAAAGAAATTATGCACCATTTAAAAGACATTTCAACCATAATCCTGCTTTTGGCCGCCTTGCTGTCTTTAGGGCTGGCACTAAAGGATGGTCATGGCTTTATAGAGCCGGTTGTAATCGTGTCCATTGTTGTCTTAAATCTTATACTTGCAATTACCCAAGAGCGAGGCGCTGAAAAAGCCTTAGAGGCATTGTCCAGCTTAAACTCTCCTAACTGTATTGTTATGCGGGATGGCATACAAAAAGAGATGGATACAAGTGAATTGGTTCCGGGTGATATTATTAAGCTTCAGCTGGGAAGCATTGTTCCTGCTGACGCACGCCTGATTACCAGCACCAATTTACAGGTGGATGAATCGGCGCTCACAGGAGAAAGCGAGCCTTCGGAAAAAGATGCAGATATTCTGCTGCAGGGCAGTGTTCCCCTGGGAGATCAGCTTAATATGGTATTCTCCAGCTGTCATGTGACATCAGGACATGGGTTAGCCGTTGTTACTGGTACCGGAATGCAAACGGAGATGGGGAAGATTGCAGGGTATTTAAATGATTCACAGAAAATAAAAACTCCGCTGCAGCAGCGCTTGGAGCGTGTTGCAAAGTCTATAAGCATTGTGGCGATTGCCGCCGCCGCATTGCTCTTTGCTATCGGGCTTTTACAGGGAGAATCCGTTTGGTCCATGGTTATGCTTGCAGCCACTCTGGCCGTAGCAGCAGTACCGGAAACCTTAAACTTAATTGTAACCTTATCCCTTTCCCAGGGTGTTAAAAATATGGTGAATAAAAATGCGCTGATCCGCAAGCTATCTGCAGTAGAGACTCTGGGTAATACCTCGGTCATCTGCTCAGATAAAACCGGAACACTGACTCAGAACCGAATGACCATAGAAAAGCTATGGATTCCTGGAAATGAGCCGTTTGAAGCCGGAGATGAATTTGTGAGGGATCAGACAGAGCTTCTTACGATGTTTGCTCTGGCAAGCAACGCTTCTGTACAGGAAGAAGAGGATGGCACCTTAACCATCATGGGAAATCCGACGGAGAAAGCCATCATGCGCCTTCTGCATGAAAAGGGCTTATCCAAAGAACGTATATCTGAGCAATACCGCATGGTAGGAGAAATCCCTTTTTCTTCCGAACGTAAGATGATGACCATTGTTTTGGAGGCTTCCTCAGGAGGATATGTAATCCTTACCAAAGGTGCTCTTGATCGATTACCTCTCAAAGCATTTGATGAGAAAACTAAAAAAGAGGTTGACTCCGTTCATAAGATTTTTGCCGAAGAGGCACTTCGTGTCCTGGCCCTTGGAATCCGGTATGTGAATGAGATTCCTTCCATGGAAATGCCGGAGGAAATTGAACGGGATCTGGAATTATGCGGGCTTATTGGTTTAATTGATCCGGCTCGTCCGGAAGCAGCCCAGGCAGTGGAAAGGGCAAAGATGGCCGGAATCCGCACCATCATGATTACCGGGGATCACGCGGCAACAGCAAGTGCGATCGCAAGAAACATTGGAATTCTTGGTGAAAATGAAAAGGTTCTCACCGGTCAGCAGCTAAATGATATGCCAGATGAAGAACTTTGCAGGAATATCCATCATTACTCTGTTTATGCCCGGGTTTCCCCTGAGGATAAGATCCGCATTGTAGAAGCATGGCAGGAGAACGGGGAAGTTGTTTCCATGACGGGTGACGGTGTCAATGACACACCGGCATTGAAGGCAGCAGACGTGGGAATCTCCATGGGTCAAAGCGGGACTGAGGTGGCAAAAAGTGCTTCTGACATGGTATTAACAGATGATAATTTTGCTACGATTATCGATGCGGTATCAGAAGGAAGAAATGTTTTCTCGAATATCAGAAAAACTGTTTACTTTCTGCTGGTTTGCAATATTTCCGAAATTGTCATTATGCTGGTTGCCCAGTTAAAAGGCTGGGGGATCCCTGTAACACCGATCATGCTGTTGTTAGTCAACGTACTGGGTGACGGTATTCCGGGAATTTGCTTATCAAGAGATACTTCGGATCCTCGCCTTATGGACCGGGAGCCTATCCGAAGAGACGAAGGATTTTTAGCCGGAGGCCTTCTTAAAGTAATTATACAGCAAACCATTGCATGTTCAGTTGTGGTTCTGATTGGATATTACATCGGTACGTTCCGGGCACTTCCGGGAATGGAAGGACCCTCTCAAGCAATCGGACAGACCGTTGCCTTCCTGGTTTTAGGTTGGACCTCTATCCTTCATTTATTTACAGTCCGCAGCAGAAAGTCCGTCTTCAAGCGGGCAGTTATGGATAATCCGCCGGTATTATATAGTACCGTGGGCATGATCGCAGTATTCAGCATTCTTGTGGCATTCCCACCCATTGGAAAAATTTTTGGTTTAACTGCCATAGGTTCATATCACTGGCTCCTTGCAGCTGGTCTTTCCCTAATACCGACAGTAGTAGCTGAGATTGGAAAATTAATCGATAACCAGACAAGCATTCGCGAGATCAATGAATACCGGAATCGTTTGATCCGTCACCGGATAAGAAAAGACGATAGCTTTTAACCTCATTAAGCAAGGGCACGGACCTCGAATATCCGATTGAATTATAACTAGAAAAAGTCCTAATAATAGCAGGCAGCGAAAAAACCACTGAGTAATCAGAGGTCCAGTAGCTGTTTGCTATTTTGATTTTATTCAGATGTAAAAATCAATTGCCCAAATAAGCATTTAGAAGTATAATAATTGAAGTGCTTTTTTATTCCTACTAAATTGATAGTAAATTAAAGAAAGAGGTAGAATTAAGTGTTGAACCAGTTTTCAAGAACCCAGTTGTTATTGGGTGAAGATGCCATGGAAAAATTAATGAGTGCAAAGGTTGCTGTATTTGGGATCGGCGGCGTGGGCGGATATGTGGTAGAAGCCCTGGTAAGAAGCGGAGTCCGTTCCTTTGTACTGGTTGATGATGATAAGGTTTGCCTTACCAATATAAACAGGCAGATCATAGCCACCAGAAAAACGGTAGGCAAATATAAAGTTGAAGTAATGAAGGATAGAATATTGGAAATCAATCCGGATGCCGAAGTGGAAATGCACCAGTGCTTCTACTTACCGGAGAATGCGGATGATTTTGATTTTAAAAATTATGATTATGTAGTGGATGCAGTTGATACCGTAACCGCAAAGCTTGAACTGATTATGCGGGCCAAAGAGGCAGGCGTGCCGGTCATCAGCTGTATGGGTGCAGGCAATAAACTGGATCCTACAAAATTTCAGGTGGCGGATATTTATAAAACCACCATGTGTCCCCTTGCAAAGGTTATGCGAAGAGAGCTTAAGAAGCGGGGCGTAAAGAAGCTTAAGGTTGTTTATTCCACAGAAAAGCCAACAAGGCCTTTAGAGGATATGTCCATCAGCTGCAGGACAAACTGTATCTGCCCGCCGGGAGCCAAACATAAGTGCACGGAGCGGAGAGATATTCCCGGAAGTGTGGCCTTTGTTCCTTCCGTGGCAGGGCTTATAATAGCCGGAGAAGTGATCAAGGATCTGTCTCTGAATGGAAAGATGGGGAGGTAATCACATGTTTGACGGCAATATGGCTCATGAACACGATCTGTCATTAGAACAAATGAAGAAAATGAGCCCGGAGGAATATGTGCTTGTAGACGTCAGGGACCAGACGGCATACAACCATGGATTTATACCGGGAGCTATTAATATAGAAAAAGAAGCATTGCTAAACGGAGAGCCTTCCATTCCAAGGGATAAGAAGATCATATTATATTGCTTAAAAGGAATCATCAGTGAAGAGGCTGCAGAGCATCTGACAGAACAGGGATACGAAGCATATAATCTTCGCGGCGGCTATGGAGAATGGCTGCTTCGTGCCATGGAAAAAGAGGATACGGGAAAAGAACGCCTGGAAGAAATAGAAAAGAGCATCCGGAAGAAATTTCATAAGGAACTGTTCAGTAGATTTGCCAAGGCCGTCAATGAGTATGAACTGGTAAAGGAAAACGACCGAGTTGCCGTTTGTATTTCAGGCGGTAAGGATTCTATGCTCATGGCAAAGCTGTTTCAGGAATTAAGGCGGCATAATAAGTTTCCTTTTGAACTGGTCTTTCTTGTTATGGACCCAGGCTATAACGAAACCAACCGGCAGGTAATTGAAAGCAATGCAAAGCTTTTGGATATTCCCATCACCGTATTTGAAACCCAGATTTTTGATGCGGTTTATGACGTGCAGAAATCCCCGTGCTATCTGTGTGCCAGAATGAGGCGGGGCTATTTGTACAGCAAGGCAAAGGAACTGGGCTGTAATAAGATTGCACTGGGACATCATTATGATGATGTGATTGAAACAATTCTGATGGGAATGATGTACGGAGCACAGATACAGACCATGATGCCCAAGCTGCACAGCACGAATTTTGAAGGAATGGAACTCATCCGCCCGATGTATCTCATACGGGAGGATGACATTAAGGGCTGGAGAGATTACAATGATCTGCACTTCATTCAATGTGCATGTCGGTTTACCGATACCTGCACGACCTGCAGGACTGACGGCAGCACAGGATCCAAAAGAATGGAGATAAAGAACTTAATCAAGCAGTTAAAGGAAGTTAACCCGTATATTGAAAGTAATATTTTTAAGAGCGTGGAAAATGTGAATTTAAATACCATCATTGCTTATAAGGAAAATGGAAATGTACATCACTTCCTTGACGGTTATGATTTGGACACATAATAATGAATCCGGAGGCTATGTCTTATGAAGATTTCAACAAAAGGCCGCTATGCGGTCAGACTTATGATAGACCTGGCTGAGCACAATCATGGAGAATTTATTCCTCTCATGGATATTGCAAAGAGACAGGAAATATCGGAAAAATACTTAGAATCCATTGTTTCTGTTCTGAGTAAAAGCAATCTGCTCATTTCCTTAAGGGGAAAGGGCGGCGGTTATAAGCTTGCGAAAAACCCGGAGGATTATACTGTGGGCAGTATATTAAGGCTCACAGAAGGATCTCTTGCTCCGGTTTCCTGTCTGGAAGGAGAGGTGAATGACTGCACAAGGGCCTGTCATTGCCGGACTCTTCCCATGTGGGAGGGATTCAATAAACTGATTAATGATTACTTTGACGGAATAACCATCGCTGATCTGGTTTCTAGCAACGATTATTCAGACGATTACATTATATAATTCAAATCCAAAAGAGTGCCAAAAGAATTCCCAATTATTTCCACTGGAAAAATGGTAACAAGAGTGTTATTATATGTTTGTAACATAAATGAAATACAAACGTAACACAAATGTAACAATTTCAAAGGAGGCAATTGAATTGAAAAAACTAACGGCACTTGGAATGATTACACTTACTTTAACAAGTATGATCCCATTGACAGCTAATGCGGCGGTAGCAAGACCTTACAGCCAGTGCAACAATGGAAGAAATGTAGTAGCAGTGAGCAAGAACTGTAATTTAGATGATTTAAAATCCAGATTGCAGCAATTAGGAGTTGATGAAAGTAACTACGATTGGTCTAAGCTCATCAATAACAGCAATAACGGCAAGAATTGTAATAATGGTAACAATGGTAATACCGGCAATAACGGTAATACTGGAAATAATGGTAATACCGGAAATACCGGAAATACTGGAAATAATGGTAATACCGGAAATACCGGAAATACTGGAAATAATGGTAATACCGGAAATACCGGAAATACTGGAAATAATGGTAATACCGGAAATACTGGTAACAACGGAAATACTGATAATAATGGAAATACCAGTACTAAACCAGATGACTCAACTACAACCAATAAGTCCTATACCCAGCAGGTAGTAGACCTTGTAAATGCTGAAAGAGCAAAAGAAGGACTGGCTCCTCTTACCATTGATCCTAATGTAGAGAAGGCTGCAACCGTCAGAGCTAATGAAATTCAGTCAAATTTTGACCATACACGTCCAAATGGCAGCTCATTCTCAACCGCTTTAAAGGAGCAGGGTGTGAATTACCGTGGCGCAGGTGAGAATATCGCATGGGGCCAGAAAACTCCTCAGGATGTTGTAAATGCCTGGATGAACAGTGCGGGTCACCGTGCAAATATCATGAATAAGAGCTATACACATATCGGTGTAGGCAATACTCAGAATAACTCCGGAACACAGTACTGGGTACAGTTATTTACATACTAAAATATTAATGCCTTGTAAATCAAGGTAATATAAGAAATGGGCGGCTTCCATTTGACAACTCTTTATTAAGATGTTGGCAAATGGAGGCCGCCTTTTCGAATATATCCATTGGAATACCCCATGTGAGTCTGTACATCTATTATGCCGGTACCATTTTCTATCAACACTGTAGTATGTATCAATGCAGTAATAGCCTCTGGAAATATTACAAAATTATTACAGGGTATTACGCTGATTTTGTTATTTCTGACATTAGTATTAATGTTTCCGTATTTTATTTACATCTTTACAAAATCATGGTACGGTAAAATCGGGTGGTACAAAAAGATGCTTGAAAGAAAAATAAATTGAAAATCATCACAAAATAAAAGGAATGGATAAGAAAATGAAAAAAAGAGTATTTATCTTTGCTTCCATAGTTTCATTTTTATTAATATTAATTTATAGAGACAATATAAACTATAAAGATAGTAACGATATAATTCCCCAAAGAACTGAAAGTACATTAGTTTTGGATGGTTTTAGTGATGTAGCCATGACGATAGAACGTGTAGTTGATACAAAAATTACTGTGTGCATTAATTCTTCTGCTGATGAACCAGTATTATTTGGTGAAGATTATATTCTTGAAGTAAAAGACGGTCAAAAGTGGTATTCTTTGCCGGTTAAGAACGATATCATGTTTAACTCCATAGGATATGGATTGAAAAAGGGGAGTAGTTACCAATGGTCTACTGATTATGAAATATTATACGGTAACTTATCTTCCGGTCAGTATCGAATAATAAAAGGTTTTAGAATCGAACTACAACAGGGGACTCCTAAAGAATATTTTATTTGTGCTGAGTTTTCAATTTAAGTTGAAGAAACCGATGATTTAACAAGAACAGAGCTATTCGCCCTGTTCCTGTTCGTCTAACTGCTTTTGAATTTTTGCCTGATTTTTCTTGTTTAAATAATTAAGGCAAGACATTACAACAAAAGTTGAAATGGTCGCGCTTATAAAAGTAATTGCCAGTACGGCGATAAAATACACGATTCCTTCTTCTTTATATTTTTCTGCGTACTGGACATAGTTCAAAACACCGTTAATTACCGTTACTACAAGTCCGGCTACTATACTGTTCACAAAAGGAATGGCTTTAGCCCGTTTACCTTCGCCGTATATGTCAAGTCCCAAGGTCATGTACCGTATTGTCATATATAGTGACATACCAAAAAAACAGATAACCTCAACGGCATATTGCTTAAACGGAGCGTTTAGCAGAAATTGTTGTACGAGTATTGAACCGAGAAGTACAATCATTAAAATACTGTATGCTTCACTATTTATTTTACGACGTTGTGCTACAACTCTTTCGTCTTGCATATCTTTTTTTTTCATTTCGTTTCCTCCCAAAATAAATCATTTAATGTTTTGCCAAGCGCCTTACAAATCGATATACAAAGGTTTAGTGTGGGGTTATATTCCCCTGATTCTATGAGCCCGATCGTTTGACGGGTAACTCCTACGGCTTTTGCCAAATCATCTTGTTTCATATCAGCTTCCATTCGGGCGATTTTCATTCTCTTGTTTTTCATGGGATGCCCCCTTTCGTAGTCATATAATACATCATATATTACATTATGTCAAGTATATATTGCATTTCAGACTACACAGGATGGAGCTCTGGCGGGGGATAAGCCCGTCAGATTACCCCTATCGAGGTGTCGTACTCTCTTGCGGAGAGAAACGCATGAGAGTATGATACAACCAAAACAGAGGAACAACACTGCATAAGGAAATCGGGACGTCTGCGAACAGACGCCCCGCCCCTATCCTACGATTTAATCGAAGAAGCGTTATTGTATTATAAATACACGATTGTAAAGGGTGCAATATGAGCCCTTTAAGATATGCCAAGGCCAGCACTGGTATAGCCTGAGATAGTGGCTGCTACGTCGAGACCAGCAGTGACCTCTGCGGAGAATAATAAAAGCAACCTAGTTCCTGCGGTAACAGGAATGTTCAGTCCGGTGGTGATACCGCTGCTGATACTACCGACAGATATTGCTCCTGTGAGGGAAGGCGACAGTGTGACCACTGCGCCCGGCACAGCAACGAAGGTGTTGTTAGGTGTAGTGGACTGGAACAACTGAGCAGTTACTGTTACAGTTGAGCCAATCAGGCTGAGAGCAGCACTAATGCTCAAATAACCTGCCAAAGAGGTAATAATCCCATTCCTGGGCATGGAGAATGCCATGTTTGTCAGCCCCAGCAAATTGACTGTTCCGCTGGCAGCGGAAATGCCTGAAAAGTTGATTCCGAATCCAACTGCGCTTGAAGTGTTAAGCAATCCACCGAGTACTGTGGTCAAAGTAACAGGTGTACCGGAGGCAAACGGAATAATTGCTCCATTGCCCGCTAAGCCGGTAGGTCCAGTAGGCCCGGTGGGTCCGGCTATACCAATAGGCCCAATAGGCCCAGTGGGTCCGGTAGGTCCAATAGGTCCAGTAGGCCCAGTGGGTCCGGTTACGCCAATAGGTCCAGTAGGTCCGGTAGGTCCAATAGGTCCAGTAGGCCCAGTGGGTCCGGTTACGCCAATAGGTCCAGTAGGTCCAATAGGTCCAGTAGGCCCAGTGGGTCCGGTATCACCAATAGGTCCCGTAGGTCCCGTGGGCCCTGCTAAGCCAATAGGCCCAGTAGGTCCCGTAGGCCCTGCTACGCCAATAGGCCCAGTAGGTCCGGTAGGTCCCGTAGGCCCTGCTACGCCAATAGGTCCAGTAGATCCCGTAGGTCCCGTGGGTCCTGCTACGCCAATAGGTCCGATTGGCCCAGTATCGCCGGTAGGTCCCGTAGGTCCCGTGGGCCCTGCTAAGCCAATAGGCCCAGTAGGTCCGGTAGGTCCTGCTACGCCAATAGGCCCGGTAGGTCCAGTAGGTCCCGTGGGCCCTGCTAAGCCAATAGGCCCGGTAGGTCCAGTAGGTCCCGTGGGCCCTGCTACGCCAATAGGCCCGGTAGGTCCCGTAGGTCCCGTGGGCCCTGCTAAGCCAATAGGCCCAGTAGGTCCGGTAGGTCCTGCTACGCCAATA
>Ga0213825_1000962_pt1 | contig 20684 bp, 19 predicted proteins | sample MC6MC0900MG_FD_179896 | JGI IMG/M metagenome (GOLD analysis project Ga0213825, IMG submission 179896) | Enriched soil aggregate microbial communities from Iowa State University, Ames, United States - MC6-MC0900-MG | ecosystem: Environmental > Terrestrial > Soil > Unclassified | place: USA: Iowa... | reverse complement strand
AAACCAACAATCACTAATAGTAGAACAAAAACAATAGCTATAATAGCAACGATTTTTCTCACGATTTTTACCTCAGATTTTCTTTCTTGCATTTTTGAAAACATTTCTTGTTTTTTTGAACCGTTATCCACGGGTTTCCCCCCTATCACTATCCAATATCATACTAGAAATCAACTTTCACGACAAACAGAAATAGATAATTCAGTAGAAATGGCACACACAAAAAAATCTGCCAACTATTTTTGCTGGCAGATAATTTCTATCTAAGTCTTTTACTGTTCATACTATAATTGAAAAGTTTCTCGCTTCTTATCGATCAATAACCCCATCGCAAGTTGAGTAATAACCACATCATCTGCTGGAGGATTAAAACGGCTACATTGAACATCTCTAAATAGGCGTTGGATTTTGTTTTCCTTCGATAAACTTCGTCCTCCTACAACCTGCATGGCTTTTGTTACAATATCGATAGCGTTATTACAAATAACATACTTGGCAATACTAACAGACTCCGATAGTTGCTCCTTAAGAGCTGGATTTTGTTCAACCTGCGCTGCAATACTATACAAAGTTCTTCGTGCAGTTTGATAAAGTACTTCTATTTCACCGATTTTTTGTTGCACATGACTAGCATGAGCGATTGTATTTTCTAAGCTATGTGAATACGTATTTTTCGCAAATTCAATCGCATAATCTCTTGCTGCACCTGCCACCCCTAAGTAAACGGCTGGAATTTCTAATGAATAAACACGACCATCAGCTAAGAAGCGATTAACTTCATTTGGGCGATGTCTGTATAGCAATGCTTCTTCTGGTACAAACGTATTATGAAAAATAATATCATGACTGCCGGTCGCCCTCATGCCCATCGCATCCCATGTTTCAACAATCTCTACTTGTTCATTTTTAGTAATGAGAAACTCTGCTGTTAAATTTTCTTCTTCTACATAGGCAATAATGGTGAATTGTTTTAAAATCGGTGCTAAGGAAGCAAATGCCTTTTCACCAGTAATGCGATATCCTCCTGGTACTTTTTTAGCAATCGTCCCAGGTAAACTTCCTCGAGAAATATTTCCCTTTCCACGTTCACTGTTAATAATATTTAATAGAGAGCCTTCTTCTACAGCTTTTCGGCTTAATTCTGCAAATACAGGCTCTGGCCATGTTTTCGCCTCACGAACATTCAAAAACGTTAATAAATGCCAGCCAACTGACAATGCAGTAGAAGCATCCCCTCTAGCTAATTGTTCCTGTACTAATAACATTTCGTAGAGAGAAATTTCTTCTCCACCATATTTTTTTGGCACTGTTAATCGAAAATAACCTGCCTCCTCTAAAATTTGAAAGTGCTCAAACGGAAATTCACCACTTTCATCATATCGAATTGCTGTCTTCTCAATTTGCTTGGCTAAATTTTGAGCATACTGAACGAGTTTTTGCTCTCGTTCATTTCGAATAAATATATCAATCATCCTTCTGTCACCTTACTTTTAGCAAAACGATTCAGCGGCTTTTTCAAACCTAAATGCTCTCTTAACGTTGTGCCTGTATAATCTTTACGATAAATGCCTCGTTCTTGTAGAATCGGTACTACCTTGTCAACAAAATCCTCTAAATCTCGTGGTAATAATGGAAACTGTAGCATAAAGCCATCTGCTGCTCGCTCTATAACCCAACGCTCCATCTCATCTGCAATTTGTGTCGGTGTTCCGACAAAAGCATCACGCTTTGCAGGTCCAAATAGGCGTGCATATAAATCGCCAACCTTTAAATTCTCTTTCTTAATTATCTCTAAGTGCTCATAAAAGTGACTTTGAATACTATTGACTTCTGGAAATTCCACTTCGATAGCAGGTGTATCGAGTGAGTACTTTGAAAAGTCAACATTCCCCATATACCCAGAAACAAATTTTAAGCTTTCGTAAGGGTCAATCAATGACTGTAACTCATTAAATTTACGAATTGCCTCCTCTTCTGTATCACCTACAATGGGGGAAATACCCTGTAAAACGAGAAGTTCCTCTTCTGTACGGCCAAATGGAGCAAGCTGTGCCTTTAATTGACGATAGTGTTCTTTCGATTTTTCAATATTATCCCAATGGACAAATACAACTTCTGCTGTACGTGCAGCTAATTGTTGGCCTGGTTTAGATGCACCAGCCTCCACAATTACAGGCTGCCCCTGAACAGAACGTGCAATATTTAACGGACCTTTGACAGATAAATAGTTGCCCTTAAATGATGTTTCATGCACTTTATGTCGATCATAAAAAATATTATTGTCTCGATCATAGAGAAAAGCATCGTCCTCCCATGAATCCCATAATGACTGAACAACATCGATAAATTCTTCTGCACGTTCATAGCGGTGATCGTGCTCCCAATGTTTATCACGGCTGAAATTTAAAGCCGTTTCCCCAGTAGCATCTGCTGTTGTCACTAAATTCCAAGCTACTCTTCCATTACTTATATGATCAATGGACATCAATTGTCTTGCTAGTACATATGGCTCACTGTATGTAGTTGAAGCTGTTGCACCAAGTCCAATTTTAGTGGTTGCTGCAGCTAAAGCCGTAATTTGAATGAGTGGATCGAAGCGATTTAAAATATGCGGATGGGATTCATGATTAATAGCTAAACTGTCTGCCACGAAAGCAATATCAAACTTTCCTTTTTCCGCAATCTGAGCTATTTTTTGTAACGCTTTAATGTCGATGCTTGCATTTGCCTGTGCAGATGGGTGCTTCCATGCAGCAACATGCATACCCGCTCCAATTAAATATAGGGCGAGCTTTATTTCTCTTTTCTTAGTCATTGTTAAACACCCTTTCTAATATGAATAGAAATCCTTCCATGTTGCTAATTCATTCAGTGGCATTTTCACAGGAATATAGTTTCCGTTTGATATTTCTTTAATAAACTTAGCTGTTTCATCACGCTGATAAATTTCCACTATTTTTTTCAATGTTTCATTATTTTTGTCTTCTGCCTTTGCCACGATAACATTAATAAATGGCTTAGCCGTTTCACTCTCATGAATGATGGCATCTTTCAATAAAAGACCAGCTTCTACAGCCACACCATTGTTAATAACGGCAAAATCAGCATCCTCCATTACCCTTGGCGTTGTCGCACCATCAACAGGTAAAATTGTTACTTTTTTTGGATTATCTTTAATTCGATCCTCCCCACCATTACCATCAAAATTGTCCGTTACTGTTAGTAGTCCATGCTCCTGAAGTAGTAGTAACGCTCTTCCCCAGTTGGAAGGATCATTTGGTACAGCGATTTTTGCACCTTCTTTTAGTTCATCTAGCGATTTAAATTTATTGGAATATAAGCCAATTGGAGCCATTATTGTTGTGCCAATGGCCTGTAAATCCGAGTTATTATTTGTATTAAATAAATTTAAATAGGCAACATGTTGAAAAGCATTGATATCTACTTCGCCTTCTGCCAGCGCTTGGTTTGGGTCATATTGCGCAGAAAATGTTACTAAATCGAGGTTAATATCTTCCTTGCTTGCCTGTTCCTTGATATATTCCCATGTTTTCAATTCTGAGCTACGAATACCAACCTTCACAGTATCCTTTTCATCTGCTGCAGAACATGCCACGAGTAAAAATAGCAATATAAAAAGTCCTACTAAATAGTTAAGTTTTTTCATCTTCACAATCTCCCTTAAGACACCCTACGTATTTTTCGTTCAAGACTATTGCCGATACTTTGAATAATCTGTACCAGGACAACTAAAATTATCACTGTTACCAAAATCGTCGCATTATCAAAGCGTTGATAGCCGTAAGTAATGGCAACATCACCTAAACCACCGCCCCCCACAGCTCCTGCCATGGCTGTCGCACCAATAAGCCCTATCGTTGCAGTCGTGACACTTAGAATTAAAGATGGAAAAGCTTCAGGCAATAGAAACTTTCGTATAATTTGAAATGGGGAGGCTCCCATTGCTTTTGCTGCTTCAATAATGCCCTCATCCACCTCCAATAATGAATTTTCTATTAATCTTGATATATAAGGCCCTATATGCAAAACTAGCGGCACGATGGCAGCTGTCGTTCCAATTGCCGTTCCAACAAGTAACCGTGTAAACGGAATAATTGCAACAAGTAAAATAATGAACGGAATGGAGCGAAGTGTATTGACAATTGGATTAACAATCGAGAAAATTAATTTATTTTCAAGAATATGCCCTTTTCTCGTTACAACTAAGACTACTCCTAAAAGAAAGCCCAAAATGGCCCCAAAGAACAACGAAATGCTAACCATGTACAGCGTATCTAGAACCGCTTCGATAATAATTTGTGTGCTCACTTTCACGTGCAACTACCTCCTCTATTTGAATATTTTTAGCCTGAATAAATAGAAATGCTTTTTGTATTTCCTTATCAGAACCAACAAGCTCTACTATTAAATGACCGAATGGAATTCCTTGTAATTCTGTGATATTGCCAAATAATACATTGACATCTACAGCAAATTTTTTCGCTACCTGTGAGACAATTGGCTGTCCAACATCTACTCCAATGAATTTTAAATTGTAAATTTTTTTAGAGGTTTCTATGCTTTTTAATTGCTCATAAACAGAAGATGGTATTTCATCCCGAACAACCGACTGGACAAAATTTTTGGTTGGCTCCTCTCTTGGTGTAGAAAAAATTTCAAGCACATTACCTGTCTCAATAATTCTTCCGCTTTCCATGACAGCCACACGATGACAAATATCCCGAATAACTTCCATTTCATGTGTAATCATCAAAATCGTAATACCATACTCAATATTGACCTTCTTTAGTAACGCTAAAATCGATTTGGTCGTTTGTGGATCAAGAGCAGACGTTGCTTCATCACATAAGAGAATCGTCGGTTTGGTAACAAGTGCTCTAGCGATGCCGACTCTTTGTTTTTGCCCGCCTGATAGCTCGTCAATATAGCGATCAGCTTTGTCAGTTAAACCAATAAATGCTAATACCTCCTTCACTTGATCCTCCAAGTTCGATTTTTTTACTCCACTTATAATTAAAGGCATTGCCACATTTTCGAATACAGTTTTAGAATGAAGAAGATTAAAATGTTGAAAAATCATGCCGATATTTTTCTTCTCCTCTCGAAGCTGCCTTCTAGTAAGCGTAGTTAACTCTTTCCCATTTACAAGCACTCGTCCAGATGTTGGCTCCTCCAGTAAATTTACTGTTCGAATTAAGGTACTTTTACCAGCACCACTAAAGCCAATAACACCAAAAATTTCGCCCTTCTGAATCGTTAAATTGATGTGATTTAGGGCCGTCACTGTTGATGCTCCTACCTGAAATTCCTTTGTTGTTTCAATAAATTCAATCATGCACGTCTACCTCCTTAACATGTATGTTGTTTACTAAGCTTTAAAATGCGGGAACAACAGCACCTTTGTACTGATCTTCAAAGAAAGAACGTGCCTTTTCACTTGTTAACCACTTAACGACGGTTTGGATAGCTGGATCATCCTTTTTTTCCTTTGTGGAGGCAATAATATTGACATAAGGCGAATCAGAACCTTCTATAATCAATGCATCCTCCATAGGATTATAGCCCCCTTCTAAAGCGTAATTCGTATTAATAGCAGATACGTCTACATCATCTAATGACCGAACAAGTAATGGAGAATCTACACCGATAAATTGAATATTTTTCTGATTTTTCGTAATATCCTCAACTGTATAATCACCCGTCTTCGCTTTATCTAATTCAATCAGACCATTATTTTGAAATAGCAGTAATGCTCGAGAGAAATTAACAACATCATTTGGTACAGCCACCTTTGCATTTTGTGGCAAATCATTTATTTTCTTTAGTTTTTTCGAATACACACCAAATGGCTCAATATGAATCCCTTTTACACTGACTAAAGCTAAATGACTTTCTTTATTCGTTTGCTCTAAAAACGGCACATGTTGAAAAAAATTAAAATCCAACTCACCATCTGCTGTTTGTTGGTTAGTTTGCACAGCATCTTTTATAATGGAAATGTCTAGTTTCACTCCATCCTTTTCAATATCTTTTGCTAAATACTCCAATACTTCCGCATGAGGAACATTGGCTGCACCTACTTTTAATGTGACAATCTCCTCTTTACCTTCCTCTCCTTTGCTCGTGCAGCCAGCAAGCAAGCCTATAACCAATGCTCCAATTAGCAATTTCCAACCTTTTCTCACACTATTACCCCCTTAACTAATCAATTTACTTGGTTTAATGTAAAACAAATCTTATCCATTTACTAAGAATTGGTCAATACCTCATTCACTGTATTTTTTCAAAAATTCAGAAAATCAGTCTTTGAAAAAGCACTTTTTTCTCGTAAAATCACTAAATTCAATCGAAATTACAAAATTTTCATTTGCAGATAGAAACCTTTTTAACTATAGATAGAAAATTTCTATTATTTAAATATCAATTTCGCCTTGGCGTAATTGTAGCTGCCGCTTCGCTTTCGCACAGATGAACAATGCGTCCGGATTTTGAATTGTGCAGTCATCTCACCACCTGTAGAGGTAGGAGTCTTCTGCTGAATGAATTGTAAAACCTCTGAGTGGCTCATAACCACTCAGAGGTTTTACAATTCATTCAATATATCTTCAACAAATGTCCATTCCTCATCAGTTTCAATTGGTAATAATTCCTCTATTGAACCATCATTACCAGATAAATATTGCGCCGCAAAAATATCTCGTTCCTCAATAGGTTCGTCGGTTACAGGTACATATAAAACATAGGACTTTCCAAATTGGTCGGATGAAAATGTATGAATAACCTCGCAGACTTGATCTATTCCATCCTCATCCGTAACGGTAATTAACTGTGGCTCCTCCTGGAATTCGTCCAGAAGTGTTAGCACGACCTCATTAATCATTTCCCATTCAGCCTCAGTTTCAACAGGCATTAAATTGGTCATTTCTCCATTGTTATCATCGTACTCAAATGTCATAGCAGAAATATCCCCTGGAATTTCATTACCCGCTTCGTCCATTAACGAAAATAGTACATATGATTTTTCCTCTGCATCAAAGGTAAAAACGACCCTGCATTTTTGTTCCTTGCCATCCTTACCGATAATCATAAATTCTTGTGTTTCTTCATTCATTCAACTTCCTCCTTTATGTTTTTTGAGAAATAGGGGTCATTCAATTCTATGGTAAAGTTTCGCTTGTTGGTAATATTCCTTTCGATCACGTTCAAATCACTATTGAGTGACTCCTTACTCCTACATCCGATTTCACTTCTAACTCTCTTACTTTCACAGCTATATTGAACGTCCATATTTTTTGACCACTTTCACCAACTGTATTAGGCCGAATTCCCGCAATTTTTGATCACTGTCACTCCATATTGAGATTCGCCTGCATATCCCAATAAAAAAGGAACAAGGACTGCAAGTTGCGATCCTTGTTCCAAGCTTTAAGAAAGAAGATTAGTCTTCGTATTCATCCTCTAAAGCATTTAATACATCTTCTACCATATCCCACTCTGCTTCTGTTTCGATTGGTGTTAACTCGCCGTCTTCACCATTTTCAGAAGGAACGAATGAAGAAACGAAAATCTCTACAGAACCATCCTCATCTTCTTCTGCTCCTACCATTGAGTAAAATACGTAGGATTTGCCAAATTCAGGCGATTCATGAACATGAATCACTTCACAAAGCTGTTCATTCCCGTTCTCGTCAATCACTGTAATGTGTTGTACGTGTAATTCTTCTTCATGGTTGTGCTCGTGTGCCATGTGCTTGTCACCTCATCAATTAATTTTTGCTATCCAAATAGCCTTGCAAGATCATCACAGCAGCCATTTTATCAATGACTTGCTTCCGTTTTTTGCGACTTACATCTGCATCAATTAGCATACGCTCAGCAGCCATCGTCGTTAAACGTTCATCCCAAAGCTTTACTGGCAGTGAAAAGGTCTCCTCTAAAAGCTTTTTATAGTTTTCAGATGCCTCCCCACGTGGTCCCACCGTATTATTCATGTTTTTCGGATAACCTACAACAAATTCTGTTATAGCATACTCCTTTACTAGCTCGGCTATTCGTTCAACACCAAATTCACCGTTTGCTTCATCAATTTTTACGGTTTCAATACCTTGGGCCGTCCACCCTAGTGCATCGCTTATTGCCACGCCCACAGTTTTTGACCCAACGTCTAATCCCATAATTCTCATTTCTAGTCCTCGTTATTCTTTTTAATATAAAATTTAACAAGCTCTTCTAGAATTTCGTCACGCTCAAGCTTGCGAATTAAATTACGAGCATCCTGATGGCGAGGAATATACGCCGGATCACCAGAAAGTAAATAACCGACAATCTGATTGATAGGATTATATCCCTTTTCCTCTAATGAAGAATGAACTTTCAACATTACCTGCTTGACTTCCTGTTCCATTGATTCTTCTGGAAAATTAAATTTCATCGTTTGATCAAATGAACTCATGACCAGCACCTCGCTTTCAGAAATAAGGAGATGTGCAAAAAAGCTCATCTCCAATTTCTCTTTATTATAACCGATTTGGCGTATTAATTAAATGGATTTAATATAATCATACACAGAAAGTAGCGCTTCATCAAGTTTTGATGCATCTTTTGCACCTGCCATCGCCATATCCGGACGACCGCCGCCTTTACCACCACATGCCTCTGCTACCATTTTTACGATATTTCCGGCATGATAACTGCCGCCCACTAAATCTTTTGTGACGCCAGCACATAGCATTACTTTTTCGCCATCAACAGCTCCTAAAACGACAATAGCTTTATTCATTTTCACTTTTAAATCATCCATCATTTGACGCAATTGATTATTATCTTTTGCTTCTACTCTAGTAGAAAGGACTGTTACATCACCAATTGTTTGAGCTGCATCTACAATTGCTCCTGCTTGTGCATTCGCAATTTTTTGTGATAGTGCTTCATTATCACGTTGTAATTCTTTGTAGTCTGCTTGAAGTGCCTGTACTTTTGTCACAATATCTTTCGGATTTGCTTTTAATAAGGCTGCAGCATCGTTTAATAAAGCTTCCTCTTCTTTAACTGCTTCATATGCCACTTTTCCTGTTACAGCCTCTATACGACGCGTACCTGCACCGATTCCACCTTCTGAGATAATTTTGAAGAAACCTATTTCAGAAGAGCGTTTTACATGTAGACCACCACAAAGCTCAATAGAGTAATCACCAATAGAAACTACACGGACAATATCGCCATATTTCTCACCGAATAATGCCATAGCCCCCATTGCCTTCGCTTCATCGATGCCTTTTTCTTCAATCACAACCTCTATATCATCCCACACTTTTTCATTTACAATACGTTCAATTTGCTGTAACTCCTCTTTTGTCACTTGACCAAAGTGTGAGAAGTCAAAGCGTAAGCGATCAGGACCTACATATGAACCAGCTTGGTTAACATGATCGCCTAGCACATCTTTTAATGCACGCTGCATAATATGTGTAGCTGTATGATTTTTAATAATTAAATTTCGATCATCCCGATTAACAACTGCTTGCACAGTATCTTCTACATGCATTTCACCAGATTCAACTACCACTGTATGGAGCGGCTGACCATTTGGTGCTTTTTGAACATCTTTGACAACAGCAGTAAAGCTATCATTTGAAATGATACCACTATCTGCAATTTGTCCACCCATCTCAGCATAGAATGGTGTTTTTGCTAAAATTACTAGCGCTTCTTGACCTTCAGAGGCAACCTTCGCTACTTGTCCATTGACAATCATCGCTGCAATTTCTGTGTCTGCAGTTAATGTATTATAGCCTACAAATTCGCTGGCAACCGTTAAATTTGCGAGAACTTCATTTTGCACTTGCATGGAGTCTACATCTTGACGAGCTGCACGGGCACGCTCACGTTGTTCTTCCATTGCTATCTCGAAGCCTTCATGATCTACCTTCATGCCTACTTCTTCAGCATATTCTTCTGTTAATTCAATTGGGAAACCGTAAGTATCATATAATCGGAAGGCATCTGCACCTGGAATATAATCATGTCCTGCTGCTTTTTGTGATTCAACGACCTCGTTAAAGATAGCTAAACCACCGTCTAATGTTTCATGGAAGCGAATTTCTTCATTTTTAATGACACGTTGGATAAATTCACTTTTTTCCGTTACCTCTGGATAGAAGTCCTCCATTATTTTGCCTACTGTTGGTACCAATTCAAACATAAATGGTTTTTCAATACCGATTTGTTTTGCATAACGAACAGCACGACGTAATAAACGACGTAATACATAACCACGACCTTCATTTGAAGGAAGTGCGCCATCACCAATCGCAAAAGCTACTGTACGGATGTGGTCTGCAATTACTTTGAATGGTGTATTGATATCCTCTTCTGAGCCAAAGATTTCATTTAAATCTACTTCGCTAGGACGCTTATACTTACGGTTAGCAAACTCCTCAATTTTTTCAATAATTGGCATGAATAAATCAGTATCAAAGTTAGTTGGAACATTCTGTACAACTGACACAATACGCTCAAGACCCATACCTGTATCAATATTTTGCTTTGGCAGCGGCGTATACGTACCATCTGGATTATGGTTGAATTGTGAGAACACTAAGTTCCAAATTTCAAGGTAGCGTTCGTTTTCTCCACCTGGATACATTTCTGGATCACTATCATTAGAGCCATATTCTTCTCCACGGTCATAAAAAATCTCTGAGTTTGGACCAGAAGGACCTTCTCCAATATCCCAGAAGTTCCCCTCTAATCGGATTAATCGTTCTTCAGGAATACCTATTTCTTTATGCCAAACATCATAGGCTTCTTGGTCTTCAGGATGAATAGTAATAGATAAAAGCTCTGGATCAAAGCCCATCCATTTTTTATCTGTTAAGAACTCCCAAGCATAATGAATGGCTTCTTTTTTGAAGTAATCTCCAATAGAGAAGTTACCAAGCATTTCGAAAAACGTATGGTGACGTGCTGTTTTACCTACGTTTTCAATGTCATTTGTACGAATCGACTTTTGCGCATTTGTGATACGTGGATTATCTGGAATAACACGACCATCAAAATATGGTTTAAGTGTAGCAACACCAGAGTTAATCCAAAGTAAGGATGGGTCATTAATGGGTACTAGTGGTGCTGATGGCTCATGATGATGACCTTTCTCTTTAAAGAATTCCAAATACATACGGCGAATATCTGCTGCTTTCATAGGATAAATTCCTCCTCATAATTTTGTTAAGTTTACGACATGAATCCGCAAATAAGCATAAAAAAGCCCTCATCCCAATAAGGGACGAGGACTTGTTAGTTGTCTCGCGGTACCACCCTAGTTGTAAGTAAAAAATACTTACCTCTTTAGCACTTGTAACGTAAGTGAACGGCAGAGATTAACTGCACTCTGGAGTAGCTTTCGGTATCTGCAATGTGAGGATTTTTTCAGCCAAGAAATCCCTTTCTGAACACCCACAAATACGTACTTGTTCCATCATCGTTTTTACTATTTTCTATCGAGCATTATAAAAAAAATATTTTGTTCTGTCAATTGGCACTAGTAAGGCTAACCATCACTAGGCAATCATTTTTTTGAAGTATGCCCACATTCCCCAAGTAAATACAACTAAAAATACACTAATTGTAATCGTTGTAATTGGTGAATCTGGATATGGCAATGGAACATTCATGCCAAAAAAACTTGTAATGACTGATAATGGCAGCATAATGGTTGATATTACAGTAAGCAAATTAAGCTTTTCAATTGATTTACCACTAATAATTGAAAAATAAGTATCTAAGGTACTGTTTACTAAATCTCTATAGGTTTCTGTCGATTCAACAATTCGTTCAAGATGGTCATTTAAATCTTTATAGAATGGAATATTTTCCTCACGAATTTCAAATTTCCACTGACCATTACTATTTGAAAAAATTCTTTTTTGTGGCATAATTGCCTGTCGAATGAATATAATAGTTCGCTTAAGCGCAAGAAACTCCTCTGTAACTATTTTCGGCTGATAATCATATATTTCCTCTTCAAGCTCATCTATACGGGCTCTAATCCGTTCTAAAACTGGGAAATATTCATCAGTAATGCCATCAATAATTGTATGCAAAAGAAAATCAGTGCCTTTATCTAAATACTTTGTACTGTTTAAGCAAATATTTTCGATGTGACCTAGCCATTTAAGCTTTTGCTTATGAACCGTTACAACATAATTAGGACCCATAAAAATATTTAATTCTACTGTAGTTATTTCATTGCTACTTTTTTCATTATAAATTGGAGCATGAAAAACAAAAAATTTATAATCGCCATAATTGTCCATTTTAGGGCGAGAACCTTCGTTTAAGCAATCCTCTACCGCTAATGGATGGAAGCCAAAAATTTCCGCGATATCATTTAATTCATTGTAGCTATATGCATATAAGTCAACCCATAATAAATCCTCAGCATGGAGGCCATGTTTAAATTCTTTTAAATTAAAATCATGTTCTACTACGTTGCTTCTTTTTTCAAAATAATGGATTTTAATCATTGTTTTTCACCTCATGTTTTATTATTTAAGGAGAACAACAGGCATGACCTTATTGTTGTTTCGGCGATAAGAAATCGACGATCCTTAATTGTTTATTTCTTCCTAACATTTGCTTACCCGGCTCAGGACTACTATCCATTTCTCATCACCTTCCTTAAATAACAAAAACACGCCTTCGACGAATGAAGGCGTGTTGAATACACATATCAAAAAACAGTACAGTAAAGGACAGTACTTTGCTTTCTTACCTTCAAACGTTGAGTTTTAGCACTATGCGGCATAGGAAATTTACTCCAGCTACGTTAAAAAACACCTTATTTCGATGATTTCTGTTGACCCATTGGCGTCTCTCGACATTTTTGGGTAGTAGCGTATCTCCAGCATAGGAGCCTCACCTAACGAAGGGATTGTTATTTTTTTATTCTTGTAAATCATAATGCATAATGAAACAACTGTCAAACTGAAAAATTTTTGTAGCAGATTTAGAAACAATCATCTTTTAAAAATTTTTCCACCCTTCCAATATATTGTTCTCGATTATAGGTTTGATAAAGTACTGATGCTAAGCGAACTGGATCACCGAAGAAGAAACGCTCATAAAGTGTTTGCCTTGTGCCAAAGCTACTCATTGTTAAATCCCAAGCCAAACGGAATTTTTTAACCCGCTCTTTACCGCCATCTTTAAATGACTGTAAATAGTGTTCTAGGTCCCCATCATCCGCTACAAAGGCTTTTTCACTTGGAATGGACATTAATCCACTTGCACCAAGTAATTGGATGATCTCAGTAAAAGTCGGATACACTTTTGGGAAAACATGAATGGCAACTTGCAATGTAGGATGATCTGGCCTTATAAACCCAAAAGTATCCCTTGTCGCCTCAATTTCTGACTTTACCAATAAAGCCTTCATTGTTTCTAATGCTACAATAATATCTACAACCTTTTGCTGCACATGCTGATAGTCTCCTATATTTATCGTATCTACAATTGATTGCACAACGCCCAAAATAAATTCTGTTTTAGCTATTTGGCGTGACAGCACCTGATGTAAGCCATAGGCCTGAAAGCCACTGATATTCATAAAGGTATTGGCAACTTCTAAATTTTCATAATAAAAGACGCGCTCCCATGGCACAATCACATCATCAAATACAACAATTGCATCCATTTCCTCAAAGCGGCTGCTTAATGGATAATCAAACGTTGATTCACCGCCTACAAAGGACTGCCTACATAAAAACTTTAAGCCTTTAGTATTGCTAGGAATCGAAAATGCAAAGCCTTTTCCTTCGTCATAACCGTTTGTTGAAATCACAAGAAGTTCATCAGTAATTCCTCCCTGTGTAGCGAGTAATCTTGCCCCTTTAATGACTAACCCTTCACTTGTTTTAGCAACAATTTTAGCAGCAATAATGACTTCCTCATCCTCAAAATAAAACTTTTTACGATTAACTTGGGGCTCTATAAAGGTATGAGTCATCGTTAAATCATTTTCGCGGGCATGCTCATAAAATTTCACTAAATGCTCAGGGAAACAATTTGGTTTATCTTTTAAATAATCAGCAGCTGACGCAAGTGCCATTAATGTCGTATTCATGTAATCTGGACTTCTTCCCATAAGACCATGAGTGGATAGTGCCCATTCTCTTGCGGCAATACGTCTTTTTACAAGATCTTCGCCTGTCAATACTTGTAGAAAAGACATCCCAACACGATGATTGCTAGTCGGTGATACATAGGTCATCTTATCAAGCAATGCCTGCTCATTTTGTAAATCAAAGAGTCTTGCCTGACTCTGCATAACTCCCTTAAATGCTGGATGCTTCGACACCTTCCCTGTTACAACTTCACCATCAATAGAAATATACGTTTGCAACGCATCAATACGCTCAATATATTGCTGTCCTGTAATTGCTGGCATGCAGTCACCCCTAAACATTCCAATTATTTTATACTCATTTAGTATATGGAATTTCCCAGTTTTAGGTTCCAAGGTTCCCAACTGTATTATATCAATCCATCAATCTAGGGAAACTGTACCACTTTTTTTGAGACAAAAAGAAATTTGCTTATATTGCTGATTTTTCAGTTATTTTAGATAAAATCGATTACAATAAGCGATTATTAAACAAGTTCAATTTTATGTCACATTCATAAAAAAGTCTGTTTTAACTAGTACAGAGTTTCTAGATTTTTACTTCATGTAGGTGTAAGATAGCCTCGTAAACAAAACAAAAAACATCTTTTTCAAAGGAGAATATAGATGAACCATAAAATCATTGCATATGTCGAAGAATTAGAAGCTGCCTTAATGAATCAAATGGAGGATCATAACGAAGAAAATCTTTTATTTTCTATTGCTTCTAACTTAATTGCTCAAGACAGAGCTAATTATAAAAATGTTTGCCAGGCTTATGAAGTGGTAAAACATCATATCGTAGGTATTCATTAATCACTTTTAAAGCATAATGAAAAGCGCGAGCAATAATTGCTCGCGCTTTTTAGTGTTTTATGATGGGACAAGTTCTTTTATTTAGCATATGGTAGGACCATTTTTTGGAACTGTTCAAATGTAGTTTTCTGATCACTATATAGTCGTTTAATTTGATACACATCATCATACGGCTTATTATAGCCAGGTTGTGTTGAAAACGCCATGACAAATCCTGCTTCTTTTACTGCATAAATTGTATTCGACGTATATTGTCCAAATGGATATGCAAATGCTTTTGCTTCAGGGATAAGCGTTAAGCTTTGTTTTAAATCCTGCACTACTTCATGGTATGGAATTAGTAGCATTTTCCCTTTATTTCCTATTAAATCATGTAGGTTGTAAGTATGGGAGCCATAGGAAAAGACATCTTGCATATTTTCAATATCCTGACGGGAAAGTGCCTGCAGGTCGTCATAATTAAACATTTGCTCAGCTGATGAACTTTCATTGCGTGATGTAATTAAAAACTGGGTAGCTTTGAAGCCATTCTTTTGAAGAACTGAATAAGCATATTCACGTGTTGAAAGCAAGCCATCATCAAAGGTTAAGACAATGGAATAAGCCGGTAATGTAATTTCATTGCGCATAAAACGCAATAGTTCATCTGTAGTAATCGTTTCATAGTTTTTAGTTTTTAAATACTGCATTTCTCTTGTAAATTGTACATCCGTCATCGTTGTGCTGACATTTTTAAAGCGGCCCAGCTCATGTTCCTTTAAAAAATGATGATACATCATAACAGGAACGCCACGATCAAGCACTACTTTTGAGCTATGGATATACCCCTCACGTCCCCCAATAACTGTTACATACCAGCTGCCCTCTTTTCGTAAAATCGGGTAACGACGGTTTGTATCTAGCTTAGCAAAAGGGGTTAATGTTTTATTGGTACAGTCATAAATCTCACTGTTTGCAGAAATCGGGATGAAATACTCATTTTTTACAGCATGGTCCTTCCCAATATTTTTATAAGAAGGTGTATTCATTAATTTTAATTTATTTTTTTCTGCATAAAGATAGGTTTGCCCCCATCGAACCTTTACATATGTTTCGTCTGATGCATCGACAACCTCAAGCTGTTGCCCCTTCAGTAATAGGGCAATAGTCATTAGCTTGTCTCGACGTTGGTCATAGAGAGTGACATTTTCTAAAGCCTGCATATAACCATTTTGCTTACTAGGAGGTGGTGGGGTCGGGGTAGGCTTTTCAACAGGTTTTGTGTTATTTGGATTCGTAGTCTCCTGTCCTTGTTCTTCTTCAACAAAATTACTATGTACAAATCCTAACCGTCCATTCACTGCTATGCCATACCAATCCCCCATTTTATTATAAATAGGAAAACGAACTCCCTCTGAAAGGGTTGCAAATTGTACAAGCTTATTACCGCTATTATCAAAAATTGGAGCAACGCGGGTTGGAACAATATAATCCTTTATTGTTGCTACCATTGGGACTTTGTTTTTATAGGTTGTTGCTGGTACAACTGTTGTATAACGCTTATCAACATACCCATAGTAACCTGCCCAACGTATTTGCCACCAGTTAGCCCCATAATCTTTAGTTACTTCAAAGGTTTGTCCAGCTGATAATGTGCCCACCTGTACGAGTGAGCCTGAACGATTATCAAAGACAGTTGCTTCTTCATTCACTTGGATAATCATATTATTTGCATATACTTTTCCAGCAAAAGGTAGGATCATCATGAATAGAAGCAATAATACGATGCGTTTCACTTTCTTCACCTCAAATATTTTAATCCTCTTTAGTCATCTAAAAAATCGTACGGTGAAACCCCGTCCATTCCAATCATTGGATGGATCAACGGTTCTGTTTCAACCGTTAACTTTACATCTTTTTTCGGCTCTTCATCTATTTCCACTGCTACTGCTTCTTTTTCAGTTATTTCCTCTGCAATATCCATTGGATTAAGTCTTGCACGTAAAGAAGTAAAGCGCTGTAGATCATCTGTACGCTGTAAGCCATCTGCGAGCACTTCTGGCTCACCACATAAAATCAGAAAGTTTTTCGCACGGGTTATACCAGTATATAGCAGATTACGACGCAGCATTTTAGAATAGCCTCGAACTACTGGCATAATTACTGTCTGAAATTCCGAGCCTTGTGATTTATGAATGGAACAACAATAGGCGAGTGTCAATTGATTGAGGTCACTGCGCTGATAGGTTACTTCAATGCCGTCAAAAGAAACAACAAGTAAATCCTGTTTCTCGATAGTTTCCTTCGCCTTTATAATACTGATGACTTCACCCATATCTCCATTAAAAACATTGCTTTCCGGCTGATTGACAAGCTGTAATACTTTATCCTTGATACGATAGGTTACATCACCAAAGACAAGCTCTTTTCTAGAACCAGTATCGTTTGGATTTATGAGCTCTTGAATCATTTTATTCAGGTTATCAATGCCTGCTGGTCCCTTGTACATTGGTGCTAACACTTGAATATTGCGAATTTCTTGTCCTTTCGCAACTGCACTCTTTACAACCTGTGTAACAACACTTGCTACTTGATCTGAGGAGGCTTTAATAAAGGAGCGGTCAGACGTTTTTACCGATAAATCATTTGGGATTGTACCGCGTTTAATTTGATGGGCAAGTTCAATAATAGTTGAGCCCTCAGCCTGTCTATACACTTCAGTTAATTCAACAGTTGGAATTTGATGCGAGGTCAATAAATCCTTTAACACCTGTCCAGGTCCTACTGGAGGGAGCTGATCCTGATCACCCACAAATATAACTTGAACTTCCTCATGTAGAGCTTTCAATAATTGATGAGCAAGCCAAGTATCCACCATTGACATTTCATCAACAATGATGAGCTTTCCTGTAACCTCACGCTCTGTTTCCTCTTCCTTTTCTTGTCCAGTAAATCCTAATAATCGATGAATGGTCATTGCAGGAAGTTCTGTTGATTCCGATAAACGCTTAGCAGCACGACCTGTAGGAGCGCATAAAATAATGGGAAAGGGTTCTTCTTTTTGCGCATATTCCTTTGGATTTAATGATAAACCATGAAGCTTTGCATATACTTCCACTACTCCTCGTACAACCGTTGTTTTACCGGTACCTGGACCACCTGTTAAAATCATAACAGCCGAGTTTAAGGCCTGTTCAATAGCATTGGCCTGTGTTTCGGCATAGGTCACATGAAGTAAGTCCTCTGTTTCTCCAATCGCTTTCCGAATTTCGTCCCTACTAAAATGCTCAGCTTTCTTATTCCGTTCAATTAATGACACTATTTTAGAGGCGATTCCTACTTCTGAAAAATAAAGAGACGGTAAATACAGCCTTGTTTCTTCCCCACAAATTTTACTTTCCTCACGTAATTCAATACAGGCCTTTGATATTGCCTCAAATGGTATTTCCTCTCGTTGGCTTTGCTCTAGCATATCTTTTACTAAGGGCAAAACTTGCTCAGCATCTAAAAACACATGCCCCTCTGATAAAGCTGCTGTATTTAGAATATGTAAAATAGCGGCCTTAATACGGTCTGGATGATTACCAGTAATCCCTAATTTTGCACCTAGCTCATCTGCACGAACGAATCCCACACCTTCAACATCTTCAATTAGACGATATGGATTTTCTGTTAGAAGCTCAATGGCATCAGTGCGATATGTTTGGTAAATTTTCATACCGAGCTGAGGTCCAAATCCCCATTCATTTAACTGGATCATTACTCGCTCAAGACCTAAATTTTGTTCGATTGTACGGTGGATAACCTCTTTTTTTTCGGCTGATAGACGAGGGACACTATCAAGCGCATTTGGGTCCTCCAAAATTAGACGTAGAGCATTGGCTCCAAGTTTCTCTACAATTGTTTCAGCCGTTTTTTTTCCAATACCAACAAATAAATCACTTGATAGGTAATGAATGATTCCTTGCTCTGTTGCTGGTACCTCTTTGGTAAACGTCTCAATTTGAAATTGTACACCGTATTTTGGATGCTGTCTCAATAAACCTGTAAAACGATATTGTTCATCCATTTGTAATGGCGGAAAATAGCCGACAACAATGATTTCTTTATCTTCATATTGTAAATTGGTCTCTTGAATTTTCACACGAACAATCGAATACATATTTTGAGCATTATGAAAGATAGAGACGATTGGACGTCCGAGTATAAAAAATTTATTTAGTTCAAATAAATCAAGATTCTCAGCCATTGTCAATTCGTCCTTTCATGTGCGATTCAATCTTTTTATTTTACCACAATATAGTGCTAATAATCGTTTAAAAAGAGAATTCACTCAATTCTTTTAACATTATTTTGACAATTGATATTTCGCATCTTTTATCAATCTTTCCATGCTATGATAAAGGTGAAATTTTGTTGCACGGAAGGATTGTGAAGCTATTGGAATTTAGACCTTGCATCGATTTACACGATGGCAAAGTAAAGCAAATTGTGGGGAGCACATTGGGACATGCAGATCAAAAAGTCATTGAAAATTTTATTTCCAATCATGACTCTAGTTATTATGCAAAAATGTTTGCTCAGGATCAATTAACAGGTGGTCACGTTATAATGCTCGGTGAAGGAAATGACGAGGCTGCATTTACAGCGCTTGCAGCTTATCCTCATGGTCTGCAAGTAGGTGGTGGAATCACTACAAAAAATGCCAAAAAGTATATTGATGCTGGCGCTTCGCATGTAATTGTGACTTCTTTTATTTTTCATGATGGCAAGCTTGATATGGATCGACTGATGGAACTCGTACAAAAAATTGGCAAACAGCATTTAGTCATTGATTTAAGCTGTCGAATGCGCAATGATAAATGGTATGTTGTTACTGATAAATGGACAAAATTTAGTGATTTCGAGGTCAATGCTGCGTCCATCGCTTATATTGAAAATTTCTGTGATGAGCTGCTCATTCATGCGGTAGATGTGGAAGGAAAAAAAGGTGGTATGCAGGAAAGCTTAGTACGTGATTTAGCAGCATGGACTACTATCCCAACAACATATGCTGGAGGGATCCGTTCCATTGAGGACTTAGAGAAATTCAAGAAGTTAGCGAATGGTAAACTTCACGTGACAATTGGAAGTGCCCTTTCAATTTTTGGCGGAGAATTACCATATGTAGATGTAGTAAACTATTGTAAAAAGGGCGGGGTATTGTGAAATTAATTTATAAAGATATTATTTTTCCTTTTCAAGAAACAAATTTAGAGCGTATTATAGATGGCAAGTACTTTAAGGTAAATACTATGGATAATTCACGCTCCTTGCATGTACAGCTAGATAATGAGCAGATGCTACTAGAGTTTTCCAAATCCTTAAAGGCAACATGCGGCTTCCTACGCGATCAGGAAACAGAGCCTTATATAGGTACTTATATAGACTTACAAATTTTTGTTGATGAATTTAATAAACGCTACAATTTAAATGCAGAAATAGTGATTTAAACCTTTGGCCAGGTTGTAAGTATATTTTAAACTTATCAAGTTTCACTTCAGTAAAGCGCTAGAAATCAAAATTTGTTTTCTAGCGCTTTCATAGTGTTGAAAAACTAAATGGTCAAGGGACCCTTTGTGAATATTTAGTCAAAATGAAGGTGATTTCCGTTCCAGGCTACTCGCTTTCCTGTGGGCGAGCGACGAGCCGCTTCCTGCGCTGACGC
>Ga0213825_1000958_pt1 | contig 20707 bp, 19 predicted proteins | sample MC6MC0900MG_FD_179896 | JGI IMG/M metagenome (GOLD analysis project Ga0213825, IMG submission 179896) | Enriched soil aggregate microbial communities from Iowa State University, Ames, United States - MC6-MC0900-MG | ecosystem: Environmental > Terrestrial > Soil > Unclassified | place: USA: Iowa... | reverse complement strand
TTTGACATGAAAAAGACAGCGTGTAGAGCACACTGTCTTTTATTCGTGTATCGCTTTTTCATGTTGATGCTTTCTAAGAAAACGTAGTACATGAAGATGCTCTAACTGTGCAAAAAGGTTTCCAATTAGAATAAAGCTACCACCGATTATTAATTTTAACGTCAATCCTTCCCCGATAAACATCATTGCAAACATCGCTGCAAAAATCGGTTCTAAGGAAAATATTAGACCTGTATGTGTAGCAGATGTATACTGTTGTGCAACAGTTTGCCCTACAAAGCAAAATGCACTACAGATGACGCCAAGTCCTATAATAGCAATCCATGAGCTAGACGAATTTGGAAGTGTAGGTGTTTCCAATAAGAAGGTTAAAACAAGTGCATATAATCCAGCAAAACCAAGTTGGTAAATTCCATAAGAAATGGATTCAACATTTCTTGTAAAAGAGCTATTTAACAGTAGATAAATTGAATAGCATAGTGCAGCGATAGCCACTAGAATATCACCTTTTTGAAAAGAAAAGGAGCCATTTGCGGTTAAAACAGTAATGCCAATCATTGTACATACAATAGCAAAGCTTACAGCTCTAGAAGGTAATTTTTTCTCGATAAAACTACTAAAGATAGGCACTAAAACAACCGTTAAACTTAAAATAAAGCCAGCATTTGAGGCAGAAGTTGATTCAAGACCGAATAAGCTAAGAGCGAACACAATGAATAACAGTAACCCTTGAATAGCTGCATATTTAAATGTTTTTACATCGACTTTTATCATACGTTTATAAAAGATGATGCCTGCTACGACAAAAGCAATGATACAACGTAATGCCACTACATTATAAACCGCCAATGTCTCTAGACCCATCACCATAAAGGTATAGGACAATCCCCAAAACATTGTCACAATTACCATTAATAAATTTGCTTTTCCTTGGATACTCATTATGTTCACCTGCAATCTGTGTACTAAAACAGTTTTTATACTAAAAATTACTATATATCTTGTATTGTGATTAGTAAAACGAATGTTTATAATGATTAGGATTAAAATAATTCATGTATAAAGAGGATTACGATGAGTTTAGTTAAATATGAGATTTTAACAAAGGTTGCGGAGGTGGCAAGCTTTACAAAAGCTGCAGATGCATTAGGATTAACGCAATCCGCAGTAAGTCACGCCGTTTCTAGTTTAGAAAAGGAATTCGGTTTTGCGCTCATTCATAGAAGTCGAGCTGGTGTTACATTAACAAGTGAGGGAGATACTATGCTAAGGGCTATGAGACATGTTCTCGATGCACAAGAGTTGCTACAGCAGGAAGCGGCACATATACTTGGCGTTACTCGTGGTAAAGTACGAATAGGTGTTATTTCAAGTATCTCCTCCAATTGGATGCCAGAAATTATTCGAATTATGGACAATCAATTTCCGGGGATACAAGTTGAATTACGTGAGGGAGACTATTATGAGATTGAACAATGGCTACTAAGTGGAGAGGTGGAGGTAGGATTTTTAAATGGGCAAAAATCAGAGCAATTTCTATTTACAGAACTTCAGCAGGATCCACTGTTATGTATCGTCTCTGATAAAAGCCCATTATTCAATAAGACAGTAATTGATATTATTGAACTAGAGGATATGCCCTTTATCATGACTTCTTACAAAGGAACAAATGATGTAAAAGTCATTTTGGAGCAATATCATGTGAAGCCAAATATTCGCTTTGAACTATCAGAAGAAGTAGGGATTATTTCGATGATCTCCCACCATCTCGGTATCAGTATTTTACCAAAGCTAGTGATAAATACATTACCGCCTACTTTAAAAGCAATTCCTTTAAAGCAAGGTGGATATCGTACAATTGGTATCGCAATGAAGCATCATGCATCTCCTGTTACAAAGAAATTTGCAGAAATTTTAAGTACCTGGCTTCAAGAGCAAAATAATCATGCATAATTGTTGAGTGAGAGAACAAGAAAAACGGCATTGATGCATCTCCTAGCATTACGTTAAAATAGTATTTGTAGATTTTTAAGAAAATGGGTGAGTGTATGGGGACATTACAAGGGAAAACCGTACTCATTACAAGTGGGGGAACACTTGAAAAATGGGATCATGTACGAGGGCATACAAATTTATCTAGAGGAACAATGGGCTGTTATTTAGCAGAGGCAGCACTAGCTGCTGGCGCACGGGTTCTATATATGCATGGTTATTTTGCACAGCTCCCAGCAAATAAAGATAAAATGCGTACAATCAGATTTGAGGGCATCGAGGATTTAGGCGAGAAGATTCGTCATGCAGTGCAGGAAGAACAGATAGATATTGTAATTATGGCTGCAGCTGGTTCTGACTGGGTCATTGACAAGGTGTATGATCAATCAGGTAATTTAATGAAAGAAGCAGGTAAAATGCCATCTGATGAGCCACCTATTATTCACTTTAAAAAAGCGCCAAAGATACTAGGACAAATAAAAGGTTGGCAGCCCAATGTGACTTTAGTGGGCTTTAAGCTTGAAGCAACAGATGATGAGGAGTTTTTAGTATCAAGGGCCAGACAACGAATGCAAACAGCCAATGCTCAATTTATGGTAGCAAATAGCTCTCAATCATTATATGGTGGACAAGAACCGCATTGGATTGTTCCAGCAGAAGGTCAACCAATCAAGATGATAGGTAAGGCAGAAGCGGCCAAGGCATTAATGGAATGCTTACAACAAGACTAATCGTTAAGCTGTGTAGATATTCAAAACTCTACATGGCTTTTTCTTGTTTTACAAAGTAATATAATTTATTATTCACTTAACGGTCGGTAAAAACGGAGGGATATCATGGGGAATCGAGAACAAACCTTTAATAAAATTCTAGAAGTGGCATATGTCATGTTTGCGGAAAAGGGATTCGAAAAATCAAGCTTAGCAATGATTGCAGCAGAAGTAGGAATATCAAAACCAGCAATTTACTATTATTTTCAATCCAAAGACCAATTAATAGCCTATTTATTTGAGGAAATCTGTAAAGAAATTAAACTTGAAATTACCTTTGACTTCAAGGATATTTCAAAAAGTAATCTAAAGGCAAAGCTCTTAGAATATGGGTATAGTTCAATTGAAGAACAAAAGAAGGATCCATATTTTAATAAAATATTTAATCAATATATGCTGTTAGCATCTCGTGATGAAAGCTATATGAAAAGATTATATGATTTACAAACTACCTTTTTAGCGAGTTTTTATGAATTATTGAAATATGCTGTACAAATTAAAGTTATCCATGATGTAAATATTGAAGCAAAAGCACATGTACTCGCAATGGTTTACGATAATATTGGAAATTTCATGCTTACTGGTAGCACGTTAAATTACAAAGACATTTGGAAGGAGGCTGTTGAAAATGTCATTGGGGAGATTAATGATGAAGAATAAGATTCCCAAACGCATTCCCAAATATAAGTCCTTTTCATTATTGTGCGCTCCATCTAACTAAACGATACTACGATGGAGAAATAATGCAGGTTGAGGATCATAGGATATATATTGTGGCAAAAGAAAGAACAGGAAATACATGAATAGAAGCTCACTTTTTACAGAAGATACACCCTTTATTTAAATAACAAAGTATTCTTCTAGGTTTTGTAATATTTATATTGACATTAGGTTTTCAGAATTATAGAATTATTTCCAAGAAACGTAATACTTTTAACTAGAGAGATAGAGGGACTTGGCCTCATGAAGCCTTGATTGCCAACATTGTAGGTGCCAAATCCAATAGAAGGAAATAAGGGGCTATCAATCAGTTTGATGCGTAGGCTTCTTTTGTACAAAAGAATGAAAAGAAGGGGTGTATCGTATGGCTCAGCAAGCAAAGGTAGATGACAAAAAAATAGAAGCAATAGCCAAAGCAATTCAAAATTTAGAATTTGGTGAAGTGCAAATTACGATTCAGGACGGTGTCATCGTTCAAATTAACAGACTCGAAAAGCAAAGATTTCCACAGAAAAAATAACGAATTATGGGGAGATGATATATCGGAATGCTTTTAAATCCAAACTCCCTGAAAAACTTGAGCTTATGAGAAGTTGCCTTAATAGATTGTTGAGGAAAAGGTGACTTAAAAAGTGATACAAAAAACAGGATGACGTTGAATCATCCTGTTTTTTTGCATTATTTCGAAATCATCTATTCATAAAAGCTTTTTGGAATTTGACCGATATGTCTTCGATGATAGAGTAGAGGCTCTATTTGGGTAGCATCAATTTCAAGGACTTGCCCAATAAATACGGTATGATCACCAGCGTCAATTTGCTGAAATGTTTTACATTGTAATATGGCCGCTGTATCATGTAAAATCGGTAGATCGTGAATGGAAGTTGACCACTTCACCTGTGCGAAACGATCTGGAATTTTACTTGAAAATAGTGTACATAAATGTTCCTGATTACTTGCAAGAATATTGACCGCAAATTTTTGGGTAGCTGTAAAATATGGATGGAGCTGCGATTTTTTATCAAGTGACCATAAAATTAGGAGTGGATCTATAGAAACAGATGCAAAGGAATTTACAGTTAGACCAATTGGTTCATTTTTATCATTACAAGCAGTGACAACTGTAACACCTGTAGGATAATTCCCTAATGCTAGTTTAAAAGCGGCTATTTTGTCTGACATTCTAATCACCTCTTGATATTTTATCTCTTTTAAGAATTAACGCCTCATTATTAAGTGAATATACCATTAATTATTAGAAATGAAAAACCTTTTCGATGCGCATTAAAAAATAGTAATCATAAAATAGAGTGAATTCGTAACTATTTGAATTTTTTTAATATTAATTTAAACCAACAAAACTAACAGGTAAAGTATATAATGAAAGAGAAAAAAGGGGGTTTAGATATGACTTTGTATTTTGATCATTTGGTTCATCAAGTTCAATCACCAGAGAATTCAAGGGTTTTTTTAAACAAACGTAATATCCATACAGTGAACGGGGGCCAACACACAATGTGGGGGACATATAATACGTTAAGCTATTTTGGATTAAACTATATTGAGCAAATTGCTATCTATGATCGTGATCTATTTGAACAGGCAGCAAAATTGCCTTATTCCTTACATTATACGTTTAAGAATGACAAAGAGCGCTATGGTTTTTCACGAATTGCATTACGAACTAACAATATTGAAGAACAAGGGGCAAGGTTACATGCAATGGGGCTAGAAGTTTACGGACCTGATGCCTGTAGCAGAACGCGTCCAGACGGCTCTGTTGTAGAATGGAAGCTATTACACTTTGGGAAACAAGGGCTGCCGATTGATTTTCCATTTTTGATCGAGTGGGCTGAAGAGGATGAGAAGCGATATTTGCAGCTAAAGGAAAGTGGAGCGATTGATACGAATCATACTATAACGATGGAGTCTGTTCAATTTTTTGTGAAGGATGTACAGACTACGGTTGCATTATGGCAGGAAGTGTTAGAATTACCCGAGCCTCAGCAACATGCGCAATTTACATCCTTACAATTGCCCAATATTCGTTTGGATTTTTATGAGAAAGCCGCTGCAAGTACAATGACACTAGGTCATTTAAAAGAGGGTCCATTTGGGGTAACACTTAAAGATCCAAATAGAACAAAGGAAACGCTTATTTTTCCAGCTGCATTTTATTGGGTAAATCGTTGACTTGGAATATAAAAAGGAGCTGTTCAGTGGAAGAACAGCTCCTTATGCTTATAATTTCACAACATTTGATGCCTGTGGTCCTCGATTGCCTTCTACCACATCAAATGAAACTTTTTGACCTTCTTCAAGTGTACGGAAGCCTTCCTCTTGGATCCCCGTAAAATGTACAAATACATCTTCTCCATCATCACATTCAATAAAGCCATAACCCTTTTCATTATTGAACCACTTTACGATTCCCTGTTGCATAAGCATTCGCCTCCAATGCGCTTGAATGTAAAACTCATCAATTAAGTCTGACACGAGAAAATGTGAAAAAATGCATTTTCATTAAGAACATACATGAATTGAACAAAGTTGTCAATTGATTGTCGAATTGCTAGCATAACTAATTATGTTTTCTTTCACAATAAAGTCTATAATGAAATTGAACAACATAGAAAGTAGGATGCCAAATGACAACGAAAAATCAACCATTAACAGATTTAGAAATCGCGAGTCAAGCGGTTATGAAGCCTATTACGGATATTGCAAAAACAGCAGGTATTCCAGAGGATGCCCTTGAGCAGTATGGACGCTACAAGGCAAAAATTGATCCATTAAAAATTACAGCACACGGTGAGGATGCAAAGGTAGTTTTAGTAACAGCGATTAGTCCTACCCCAGCAGGTGAAGGAAAGTCAACTGTAACCGTTGGACTAGCGGATGCCCTCCATCAGTTAAATAAAAATGTAGTCGTGGCTTTACGTGAGCCATCCCTAGGTCCAGTAATGGGGGTAAAGGGTGGCGCAACTGGTGGTGGATATGCACAGGTTGTACCGATGGAAGATATTAATTTACATTTTACTGGTGACCTTCATGCGATTACAACTGCCAACAATGCATTATCAGCCTTTATAGATAATCATATCCATCAAGGCAATGTGTTAAACATTGATCCACGTCGTATCATTTGGAAGCGTGTGATGGATTTAAATGATCGAACACTGCGAAAAGTAGTCGTTGGTCTAGGTGGTCCTGTTCAAGGGATGCCGCGTGAGGATGGCTTTGACATTACAGTTGCTTCAGAAATTATGGCTGTCTTTTGTTTAGCGACAAGCATAGAAGATTTACGTGAGCGTTTAGCAAGTATTGTGATTGGCTACACATTTGAGCGTGAGCCTGTATTTGTACGTGATTTGCAAGTAGAGGGTGCCTTAACACTATTATTAAAAGATGCCTTTAAACCAAACTTAGTACAAACGCTTGAGGGCACACCTGCAATTATACATGGTGGACCATTTGCTAATATTGCACACGGCTGTAACTCGATTATGGCGACACAAACTGCTCGTAAGTTAGCGGATATAGTAATTACAGAAGCTGGATTCGGCTCTGATTTAGGTGCTGAGAAATTCATGAACATTAAAGCTCGTAAAGCTGGTTTTAAACCAAGTGCTGTTGTTATTGTAGCAACGATTCGAGCTTTAAAAATGCATGGCGGTGTTGCGAAAACAGCGCTTGTAGGGGAAAATGTTGCTGCCCTACTACAAGGAATCGAAAATTTAGCGAAACATGTTGAGACAATTCGTACATTTGGCGTTGAACCGATTATCGCATTAAATCGATTTATAACAGACACAGAAGCGGAGTTAGAGGCAGTACTAAATTGGTGTAAAATGAATCATGTGCGCATTGCTCGTACAAATGTCTGGGAAGAGGGCGGAAAAGGCGGTCTTGCCCTAGCTGAACAAGTACTAGCTGTTTTAGATGAAGAAAACAACTTCTCCCCTTTATACGATGTAACAGAATCCATCGGAGAAAAAGTTCGTACCATCGTACAAAAGGTATATGGCGGGAAAGATGTACAATTTACCGACCAAGCGAAAAAACAAATAGCCCAGATTGAAAAATTTGGCTGGGATGTGCTCCCGGTTTGTATGGCAAAAACGCAATATTCTTTATCCGATCAACCAAATTTACTAGGCCGTCCAGAAGGCTTCACGGTTACAATTCGTGAGGTTATTCCAAAGCTAGGTGCAGGCTTTTTAGTTTGCTTAACGGGTGACATTATGACAATGCCAGGCTTACCAAAAGCACCAGCTGCATTGCGTATGGATGTGGATAATGAGGGCCATGCAATAGGGTTGTTCTAGATAATATAAAATGTTAAAGCTGCTCCTTTTACTAATAGGAGCAGCTTTTTTCATTTCTTTATAAAAATGAATACCTTGTATTATTAGGTATTATATATTATATTGAATTGGGGTGAGTAAAAAATGGAAGTGAATAAAGAGGTTTTAAAAGGTCATATTGACACAATAATTCTATCACTGCTACATAGTAAGGATATGTATGGCTATGAACTTGCTAAAATGGTACGAGAAAAAAGTGATAAACAATTTGAATTAAAAGAAGGTACACTTTATTTGTCTTTAAAGCGATTAGAAAAAAATAAATGGATTGAATCTTACTGGGGCGATGAACAAGGACCGGGTGGGAGAAGGAAATATTATAAACTCACATCACTTGGTATAGTTGGTTTTGAAGAAAAGTGTTTAGAATGGGATTTCGTTAAAACAATTATTGATACATTTTTGGAAGGGGGTAAAAAACATGAATAAAATCGAAGAGTTTGTAGATTCGGTATATCACAATTTTGAGGGTAATAAAAAAGAAATAATCGAATTAAAGGCAGAAATGAAAAGTCATTTATTAGAGGCTGTACATGAGCTAAGGGGAGAAGGAAAATCAGAAGAAGTTGCTATCGAAATTGCAATTGAGAGATTTGGTGGAGAACAGGAGATACGAACTGTTTTAGGGCAATTGTTTAGGGCACAAAAAACCTTTGCAAAGTGGGTGCTTTATCTTGCAATAACAATTCTTGTTCTTAGTTCAACTGTATTCGGATCTATGTGGGCTATAGGTGAGCAAAAATCACATGAAAATGCAGTTATTGCCTCACAAATATTCGATATTTTAGAAAATAAAAAAGTCATCACAGAGGATATAAGCAAAGAAATTGAAAACTTAGTACAAAGTACAAATCAAATTATAAAAGTTCAAATTTATAATATACAAGATGTTAAGCATGACGCAGAAAATTATACATCTATTTTTGAATATGTAGATAATGCAGTGCCAAATTATGAACTTGAAAAAGCGGCATGGGCACCTGGATGGATTTTTGATATATATCCATTTGGCAATGGAAATTCAGAATGGTATATCAGTATGGAAATAAGGCATATGGATATTCTGATGATTGTAGTATTCTTAATAGGTGTTGCAGTTTATGCAGTTTTATTTACAATTTGGGCAACGATTAATGCGTACCATCAAAAAAGATTAACTATTGGGTGGATACTGATATTTGCTTTATTAAATGTTGTTGGCTACTGGATCTATAAGTTTAGTAGGGAAAAGGCTATTTGATATTTATTAAAAAACAGGAAGAATTGTAGCAATTTTGGTTTTTGTCTTTAATATTGATTTATTAACTAAAATGCCCTAAAAATTGTTTGGTTGTACATCATAGCATATAAAGATACAAAAAAGCTGCTCCATTTAAGTTAGAAAGGGCAGCTTTTACTATTTCTCAAAAGTTCAAAGGTAAATAGGTACCATATCGAATAAGTAAGAAACTAGTTAGCCATAAAAAAATGGCTATTCGAATGAGCATATACATTGTAAATTCAAAGACAGAAAGCTTTCTTTCTCGCTTTAATTTTTTAAAAAGTCTTACAGAAAACAGGGAACATAGAAGAAGTACGGCCATAGATAATTCATAAACGTTCTCTAACAAGCTTATATTTTCTAAAAGGCTTTTCATATATAATCATCCTCTCCTAAAAAGGATATGAGCAGTTTAAACTTATTATGAAGTTAAGGACTTTGGTGTATGACCAGGGTCTTTTTTCTTTTATTACCGATTAAGGCAATTTTATGTAATGTAATATTTGGTGCTTTTTATAAATAACTACCCAACATTGGTAAGAAAAAGTGGAATTTTACTATAAATTTAATTGTCAGATGAATTTTTATTTAAAAAATACATTGAATTTTCTTTCTCTTTTACATATAATTTATTTAATTCTTAATTGGAACACTGTTCCGATAATAGGAACACGGAGGGATGAAGACTTGAAAATCGCAACAGATATTGGTGGTACTTTTACCGACCTAGTTTATACAGATGAGAAGGGAAATCTTCATTTTGACAAGGGACATACAACTCCAGGTCATTTTGAGGATGGTATTTTAAATGTATTAGGGAGACATGTGACGGAAGATTCACTGATTGAGTCATTTATTCATGGTTCAACAGTCATTATTAATACATTAACGGAAAGAAAAGGGGGCGTAGTTGGGTTAATTACAACGAAAGGCTTCCGTGATGTATTGGAGATTGCTCGTGGTAATCGTCCAGACTTATATAATTTTAAGTATAAAAAACCTGAACCTTTTGTAGAGCGGTACTTGCGGCAAGAAATTGATGAGCGCATCGATTATAAAGGAAATGTTATGAAAGCGCTTAATACCAAGGAAGTTAGTGATATTGTTCGCAAATTTAAGGAATTGGGTGTAGAGGCTATTGCCATTTCATTGATTCATGGCTATAAAAACCCAATTCATGAATTACAGCTAAAGGAAGAAATTGAAAAGCTTTGGCCAGAGGTGTATATCACACTTTCAAGCGAAACGATTAAAGAATATCGGGAATACGAAAGAACAAATACAACTGTTTTAAATTCATATGTTAAGCCAATTGCACATGCTTATTTAAAAAACTTAAAAGAAAAATTAAGCACGATCGGAATAACAGATCATTTGAAAATTATGCAATCAAATGGAGGCACGACAAGCTTTGATAAAGCGATGGAATTACCAATTAATCTCGTTGAATCTGGTCCAGTAGCAGGTATGTTTGGTGCTGCCAAGCTAGGGGAGCTTTTAAATGAGTCAAATATCATTGCCTTTGATGTAGGCGGAACAACAGCAAAATGTTCACTTATTACAGAAGGAAAGGTAAATGTTACAACAGATTACTATATTGAAAGAAATGAAAAATTTGCTGGTTATCCGATTAAAACACCTGTTGTTGATATTGTTGAAATCGGTAATGGTGGTGGTTCCATCGCACGTGTCGATCAATTTGGCTCCTTAAAGGTTGGTCCAGATTCTGCGGGTGCAAATCCAGGACCAGTTGCGTATGGCTTAGGCAATACACAGCCAACAATTACAGATGCAAATGTCTATTTAGGCAGATTATCATTAGAAAACTTCGATAATCCAGTGTCTATTGACAAAGTAGAGGAGGCACTAACTGAAGCAATCGCAAAACCGTTTAATGTGACAGCAGAAGAAGCTGCGCAAGGGATTTTAGATATTGCCAACTCTAATATGCTAAATGCGCTCAAGCTAATTTCTATTCGTAAAGGCTATGACCCCGAAGATTTTACAATGGTTGCCTTTGGCGGTGGGGGTCCACTACATGCGATTAATTTGGCGCAGGAATTGGGCATGAAGAAAGTCATTATACCGTATGGCTCATCGGTCTTTTCAGCACTAGGGATGATGATGACAGAATACCGACAAGATTATATTCAAACATGTTTAATGAATTTTGATCATCATCATCTAGCTGCTATTCAAAAAAATATTGATGAAGCAATTGAAAATGCTTATGCCGAAGCACCTTTATCAAACGAACATTATTATTTCGAGATAAATTACGATTTGCGCTATAAAGGTCAGGAGCATGCCGTTAAATTAAATGCATCAAATATTGCGCTTCATGAAGAAGAGCTAAGTCAATTAGCGAAAGCATTCCATGTCAAACATAAACAGGAGTTCTCTTTTGATTTACCAGAGACGCCAATAGAGCTAGTGAATTTACATCTCACAATTTATGGGAAAGATGAAGCGGTCCAGTTTAAGGAGTTAGATTTCTCACATATTGACGCTTCTACTTGTATAAAAGCAACAAGAAAGTTATATGTCAAAGAAGCAGGCTGGGTAGAGGTAAATGTCTACGATCAACAAAAATTAGTACCTGGTTATGTGATTGCTGGTTCTGCTATTGTAGAAAGTCCTACATCTACAGTTGTGATAAATGAAAAACAATCTATTGAAATAGATAAATACGGCAATCTAATTGTAGAGATGGAGGGGAAATAAAACATGAAAAAAGATGTTTTTGCTATAGAAATTATTCAGGATTCATTGCTGGCAATTGGCGATGAAATGTTTGTTGCATTAGCTCGTTCATCCATGAGTCCCGTTATCTATGAAGTGTTAGATTATGCCTGTGGTCTAACGGATGCCAAGGGTAATTTGATTAGCCAAGGTAATGGGGTGACAAGCTTTATTGGGATGCTAAGTCCAATGGTTCAACGTGTCATTGAAAAATATGATAATGGAAAGAAATTAAACGAAGGAGATGTCATCATTATTAATGATCCTTATGTTGGTGGAGGGTCACATTTATCGGATGTAGGATTGGTTTTACCGATTTTCTACAATGGAGAAATTATTGCTTATTCTGCAAATAAAGCACATTGGACTGAAGTAGGGGGAATGGACCCTGGCTCATTTACAAGTAATTCGAACGAAATCTATCAGGAAGGTCTCCAATTACCAGGGGTGAAGCTTTATCAAAAGGGCGAGCTCAATGAAGGTATATATGAAATTATTTCTACGAATGTTCGTTTACCAGAGCTATCCATTGGCGATATGTTTGCACAGGTAGCAGCCTTAAAAACAGGTGAAAAACGAATTGCAGAGCTTTGTCAGAAATTTGGTGCTGAATCTGTGAAGCTGTCCATTCAAAAATTATTGGACAAGGGTGAAAAAATTGTAGAGTTTGAGCTTCAGCATTTACCAAAGGGTGAATTTTATGCGGAGGACTTTATTGAAGGTGATCCATTAAAAGGTGGACCTTATCCAATAAAAGTGAAAGTAACGATTAATGATGAAGAATTTATCTGTGACTTTAGAGGCTCACATCCTGCTGTGAATGTGCCAGTAAACTGCTCACAATTCGGCTTAATGGCTAGTGTTCGTGTCATGTTCTTAGCATTACTCGGCGATATTGATGTGATTAACGAGGGAGTCTTTAAACGTTTAACTATTTTAACGGATGAAAATTCCATTGTCTCGGCTAAACGCCCACACCCAGTATCCATGAACTTTGAGGCACGTATTGGAGCGGCAGATTTAATTTGGAAGGCTCTTGCGCCATATTTACCAGAGAGATTATCAGCAGGACATTTGCAGTCGGTTTGCACATTTATCTTAACAGGTAAAAATCCTGAAAATAATGAGTCCTTCTTAATCGTTGAACCTTCAGTAGGTGGTTGGGGAGCGTCAAATGATGAGGATGGTCAAAGCGGGCAATATTGTATGGGAGATGGAGAAACGTATAATCTTCCTGTTGAAATTGCGGAGACAAAATATGGTATTCAAATTGATGAATATAGCTTAAATTGCGATGGTGCTGGTGCTGGGCAATTTAGAGGAGGCTTAGGTGTACGCCGAGTTTATACCGTTAATCATGATGGTCAAAAGGTTTCCGTCAACTTAGGTAGACATCAATTTTCACCATTTGGCTTAAATGATGGCGAGGAAGGCTCACATAACTATCTCATTATTCATAAAAAAGATGGTACAAAGGTGGGGCCAGTAGGAGTACTCGCCAATTATGAATTACAAAAAGGAGATCGTATTGAGCTTGTCACAGCAACAGGGGGTGGCTATGGCAATCCAAAAGAGAGAAGTACGAAAGCGATTGAAAAAGATTTGGTAAATGGATATATTTCTTTAGAGGTAGCTAAAAAACGTTACGGTTACCAAAACGCATAAAAGGAGAAATATATAAATGACTGTCAAGACATTAAAAAACTCATTGGATATACTAGAATGCTTCGCAACTACAGAAAGCTCATTAGGTGTACGTGAAATTTCACGCATGACAAAATTGCATACTAGTGTTGTACAAAGAACAATCAATACATTTACAGAAGCAGGGTATTTATTACAGGATGAAGCAACGAAAAAATATAAATTAGGTTATAAAATGTTTATATTTCATGATGCGCTCTCCAATACAAGTGACCCGCATTTTACAATTTATGAATTGATGCAAAGTCTTGCGAGTGAAATCAATGAATCCGTATTTCTAACTTATATGGATAATGAGTATGGTGTGACAGCAAAAATTGCTGAAAGTAATAAAAATATAAAGTATGCGGTGTCATTAGGTACAAAAACACCACTTTATATCGGTGCTTCCTGTAAAGTTATGTTTGCCTATTTAGACGAAGAAAGACAGCTTGAATTATTAGCCTATTTTCATGAAAAGCAGTCTGATGAGGAACATAAAAAACTTCTTGCTAATTTACAAGAGGAACTGCAAGCCATACGACAAAACAATTGGTGTGTTACTGTAGGGGAGTATAATGAACATGCTTTTGGTATAAGTGTACCATTATTCAATCATAAGAAAGAAATCATAGCATCTTTGACGATTTCTGGATTAGTATATGACATTGACGAACAAAGGGAGAAATACATGCTTGAACAGTTAGTGAAAATTGCTCATCAAATTCAATCACACATATCTAAACTATAACAACAATAGGGGAGCTGACACTATGAATAATAAAGTATTACATCCGCGGGCTTTAGAGCCTGTAACTCTACTAATGATTGTCTTAACATCTGTCGTAGGGGCAATTATTGGGATACAGCTGATTACGACTTTGGGAATTTCTGCTAATACATCCATCATCGGGGCTATATTTGCGATGATTTTAGGAAGAATTCCAATTGGTAAGCTAATTGCTTTCAAATCCGTGCATAGACAAAATATTATACAAACGGCGATATCATCGGCTACTTTTAGTGCAGCGAGTAGCCTAATGTTACCAATCGGTATTCCGTATGTTTTAGGCTATGAAAATTTAGTATTGCCTTTGTTTATTGGTGTTATTTTAGCGATGTTTGTGGATGCTTTATTATTATATAAATTTTTTGATACAAAGATTTTCCCAGCAACAGGTACTTGGCCACCAGGGATTGCAACAGCTGAAGCCATTAAAGCTGGCGATAAAGGCGGTAAAAATGCAAAGGTATTAATTGGTGGGGTGTTAATCGGTATTGTGGGGTCTGTTCTTAAAATTCCAATGTCAGCTTTTGGGGTAGCATTTATCGGAAATATTTGGGCGCTTACAATGTTTGGAATTGGTCTTTTATTAAGAGGATATTCTGTCCAATTATTTAATGTCGATTTAAATGAATATTATATTCCACATGGCATTATGATTGGAGCGGGCATTGTAGCCCTTTTCCAAGTTGCTTTTACTTTACTAAGTAAAAGAGCGACTGAAAAATCAGAAGAATTAATCTATTCGAAAGATCCAAAAGAAATTCGACAAGGTTTTGGTGTAGGCTTTATTGCTTATTTAGCGATTTCGTTATTAATCGCTTTATTTGGTGGTATTATTTCACATATGTCCTTTGGGATGTTAGTAGGCTTTATTATTTTTGCAACAATTGCAGCATTTGTGCACGAGCTTATTGTTGGGATTGCTGCGATGCATGCAGGCTGGTTCCCCGCATTCGCAGTAGCGTTTATTACGCTAATTGTCGGTATATTAATTGGATTCCCAGCACCCGCTCTTGCTTTGTTAGCTGGCTATAGTGCGGCAACAGGGGTAGCATTTGCTGATATGGGCTATGACTTGAAAACAGGTTTTATTTTACGCGGAAACGGCAGTGATCCTGCATTAGAAAAAGAAGGGCGTAAACAGCAAATGATTGCAGGTATGCTAGCCTTTTCAATTTCTGCAGTTGTTGTTTTACTATCGTATCAATCTTATTTTGCGCAGGGTTTAGTAGCACCTGTCAATCATGTATATGCAGCTACTATCCAATCAGGAGTGACTGGAGACGTAGCGAAGCAGCTATTGCTATGGGCGATTCCTGGGGCATTGATTCAATTAATTGGTGGCTCAAAGAGACAAATGGGTATTCTGTTTGCAACCGGTTTATTACTTATTAATCCTATAGCTGGTTGGGCTGTATTAGTCGGTATTTTACTTCGTGTTATTTTCACTTCTGTAACAAAGGGTAAGAGAGAGTCTGAAATGACCGTCTTTGCAGCAGGTGTTATAGCTGGAGACGCTTTATATAGCTTCTTCTCTTCCATTCTTAAGATAGGAAAATAGAAAGGAGTAAGAACAAATGGTAAAAGTGTTAACGTATGAAGATGGCTTAGCCGCTGTTTATGGAGGTGCAATCCTCGGAGGCGGCGGTGGTGGCCTTCTGGAGGAAGGGTTAAAGTTAGTGGAGGAAATTTTCGCTGCTGGAAAACCTCAGCTTATCGATATAACGGCATTAAATCATGAAGATTTAGTAGCCTGCGTAGCAATGGTTGGAGCACCTTCAGCGGAAGAACAATATGTATCCAATAAACAGCTATGCTGGAGTTATCAACAAATGAATGCGTATATGGATCATCGACTAAAAGGAATTATTACAAATGAAAATGGTGCCATCACGACAATTAATGGCTGGCTACAATCGGTATTGCTAAACGTACCAGTCGTCGATGCTCCCTGTAATGGACGAGCCCACCCGACTGGCATCATGGGTTCCTTAAGTCTACATGAGCAACTAGATTATCAATCGGTTCAATTTTATGCCGGTGGGAAAAAGAATTACGCTATTCAAGGATTTGCTGAAGGAAACTTACAAAACACAGCAAAAACAGTTCGTCATGCTTCTATTTTAGCTGGAGGATTGGTAGCGGTGACTCGTAATCCAGTAACAATAGGCTATTTGAAGGAGCACGGTGCACCAAAAGCAATATCTGCCGCTATTGAGCTCGGATATAGCTTCCTAAAAGGGCGAACAATAGAGGAGAAGTTAAAAAATATTATTCATTTATTAAAAGGCAAGCATATCGTATCTGGAAAAGTGAAGGATTTTTCTCTCTTAAAGGAAAAAGGCTTTGACGTTGGTAGTTTAACGGTTGAGGATGTTAAATTAACTTTCTGGAATGAATATATGACATTATCAAAGGCAGGAATGATCCAATCGAGATTTCCAGATTTAATGATGACATTTGATATTGAAAGGATGGTGCCAGTACCAAGTGCTAGCATTAAAGAAGGTATGCATATAGCTGTTATTCAAGTTGATCAAAGCCATTTATATTTAAGCTCAACAATGAAAAATGCCGAGCTGCTACAGGAAATTGACAGGATTATTGGTAAGCTTCTATAAAAATGTAGGAAATATCGGACGGAAACCTAATAAATAAAAGCTGCCATCATCTACATGTAAGTGAGATGGGCAGCTTTTATTGTCCCTTCAGCGGGTGGGTATAACTGTACATAAAAATTGTTCCTACTTCCTTCATAGCATAATACTTCTTCTATGGCTTAAATGTAACTCGAAAAAATTTGCCTACATAAATTATCTTTTATTGTTCACACAACTCTAATAAGCCAGCTATTTACATAATGTCAGCAAACGATGTACACCTTTTTCATTAAAGAGAGAAGCTACGTTCATACTTATTCTGTTATTGAATAAAAGAAGGAAACATCAATTAATGACAAAAATAATGTACACTTGCAACATTTGATTTAAGCTTCATGGTTGTGGAAACAAGCCTAACGGATTGCTCACCTATTTCAAATTGTACAAACACTATGCGGGTTAAAACAAAGAATTTCTAAGGGAAAGTGTTCACTTTTATTTTTTTTCTTAGATGATTGGTAAATGTTTACATACATCATCTTGTAACACATTATTCAATTGTAAGCCCGCTGAAGTTAATCATTAATCTGTGAAGAACATAGTTACCGTACATTGAAATAGTGAGATACAGAACAAGAAAGTTGTTCTGTATATGTATCATATAATATTCTGAAAAATTAGTCAATTGAAACGTTTTGTTTATCTAAATTTTATTGCTGCAGAATATCACTTATCAGTATAATAGCAAAAGAAGGGACTGAGTGAAGAACATGAACGATTTGATGGATAAAGTACGAAGCATTTATGAGCAGTTTGATGCCAGCCATGATTTTCAGCATATTGAACGCGTTTACCAAAATGCTATGGACATTTTACATAGTGAGCCAGCAGCAGATGCGGAAGTCGTGAAAATTGCGGTGCTGCTGCATGATGTAAGTGATAAAAAGTATACCAATAATAAAGAGCAAGAAAATCAGCTAATTGCTGAGTTAGCATTAAGCGAAGATAAAAAGCGGCATATTAAAGATTGTATTGCTCAAGTATCATTTAATGGGGGGAATGAGCTTGAAGCAACATCTATTGAGGCAAAAATAGTACGAGATGCTGATCGCTTAGATGCCATTGGAGCTATTGGAATTGCACGTACATTTGCATATGGTGGTGCAAAGGGGCGAAAACTGTATGATACAGCAGAGCAAGCGCGAACAACTATGACGGAGGAAGAATATCGCACTAAAAATACATCCTCAGTCACACATTTCTACGAGAAGCTTTTATTCTTAAAGGATTTAATGACAACTGAAAAAGGCAAGCAAATGGCTAATGAGCGCCATCAGTTTATGGAAGGCTTTTTACAGCAGTTACAAAAGGAGATTGGCCAATAAAGTAAAGAGCGTTTAATCAGCGATTCTATTGCCTGAAACTACTCTGGATATTACAGGAAATGGAACACTCATATTCTATTTGCTTCGCATTTCCAAGTGCAAGCAGGTTTAGAATAATGAATCATGAAAAACGCGTAGGTGTCGCATTAAAATTGCACACCTATTCCTTTTTTTTACGTATAGGTTTGGTTAAGCTTTATATCAAAATTTTGTACAGTCTCATGATGATAGAAGATGATTCGTGGAAAGAATTCCACCACCAGTGTCCCCAAATTTTATAAAGAAAAATAGACAACGATCAATCAGCACACTCATGATAGACCTACACTCTTCAGTTTGTTGTTCTTTGTTTACCAGTCGTTTGGTGTTATGATTAATAATGGATATCAATAATACGTCTACATATTAAGCGTGAAAGAGATGGAATAGTGGAATGAGTCATTTAATTATACAAAATTTAACAAAAACAGTGGGCGATAAAACGCTCTTTCAAAATATTGAATTTACAATTTATGAGGGAGAGCGAGCTGGCTTAATTGGTATTAATGGAACGGGAAAATCCACTTTATTGTCCATAATAGCTGGGCAGATTGAGGCAGATTCAATGAATATTGATAGACCTAATAAATATCGGGTTGCTTATTTGCCACAAGACCCTACATTTGCTAGTGGAGAAACGGTTTTGCAGGCTGTGTTTGCAGGAGATTCTCCCATTTTAAAGTTAAATCGTGAATATGAGGAAACAGTAGCGGCTCTTGCTTCAAACCCTACCTCAGAAAATCTACAAAAAACGTTGTTTGGCTTGCAGCAGCGTATGGATGAGGAGCAAGCATGGGATGTCAATGCACTAGCAAAAACAGCACTAACGAAGCTTGGCATTGAGACATTCGATAAAGAAGTATTAACACTGTCAGGTGGTCAGCAAAAGCGGGTTGCTTTAGCGAAGGTGTTAATTGAGCCTGCAGATCTGTATTTATTGGATGAGCCTACTAACCATTTAGATGTACAATCGACGGAATGGTTGCAAGAAATGGTATTACGATTAAAAGGGGCCGTTATTTTTATTACCCATGATCGTTATTTTTTAGATGAATTATCTACGCATATTTACGAGCTAGCTGATCAAACGTTGTATCGTCATACAGGGAATTATGGGGACTATTTAGAGGCCCGTGCTATTCGTGAAGAAATGAGAGCAGCCTCTGCCCAAAAAGACCGCAATCGCTATCGCTCAGAATTGAAATGGATTCGTCGCGGCGCTAAAGCACGTTCAACAAAACAAAAGGCACGAATTCAACGATTTGAACAACTTGAAGAAAACCTAGAGCATAAAACTGAGGATGTTTCGTTAGAGATGGGGCTAGCTACTACACGACTTGGTCGAAAAGTATTAGAGGCTGAAAACATTTCAAAGGCATTTGGACAGCAAAAAATTCTTGAAAATTTTTCATTTATACTCCAACAAGGTGATCGTATCGGTATTATTGGTGCCAATGGGGTAGGAAAATCAACATTATTGAACATGCTAGCAGGTGAGCTGATACCGGATATAGGTGAGATTCTTGTTGGCTCAACAGTAAAGCTAGCACATTTCAAACAGACGTTACCGAAAATGAATGAAAATGAGCGCATGATTGAATATATTCGTGAAGCCTCCAATGATATTACAGATGCAGAGGGTGTGCGTTACTCTGCAGCTCAAATGCTGGAGCGATTCTTATTCCCGCTCCATGCACATGGGACGCCAATCGGTAAATTATCTGGTGGGGAACGTAAACGCCTTCATTTATTACATTTATTAATGGAGCAGCCGAATGTTCTATTACTAGACGAGCCTACCAATGATTTGGATATAGAAACATTGGGCGTGCTGGAAGACTTTATTGAGCATTTCCCTGGTGTTGTAATCACTATTTCTCATGACCGTTTCTTCCTTGACCGAATTGCTAAAAAGCTTTGGATTTTAGATGGACAGGGTCAGGTAGAGGAGACACTGGATCTTTATAGTGAGTATTTGGCAAAACGTGAGCAGGAGGCTGCTGTAAAAGTAGAGTTGCCGAAGACTGAGAAACCTAAAACGGAAAAGCTAAAATCGGACAAGAAAAAGCTATCCTTTAAAGAGCAAAAAGAGTGGGAAACGATTGCAGACGATATTGAAAAAACAGAGGCTGCCATTATGGAAACTGAAGAAGGAATTGCGAATGCTGGCTCTGATTTCACGAAGCTACAGGAATTAACGGCAAAGCTAGATGAGCTTAATGCTCAGTACGAAAATTTGATTGAAAGATGGTCTTATTTAGAAGAAATTGTGAATGGATAAGGAGCGATTAGACATGAAGATTATAACAATTGAACCGACACCAAGCCCTAATTCAATGAAGATTGTCGTGGATACAGAAT